>UMFG01007441.1_pt1 | contig 53445 bp, 46 predicted proteins | sample 1964961 | NCBI WGS metagenome assembly UMFG01 (sample SAMEA4836041, study PRJEB28245) | human gut metagenome | biome: gut microbiome; material: fecal sample | place: Denmark | collected 2008
AGTGATACCCGTACCGGTTCGATTCCGGTCTGCGGCATTAATTTTTTGCTTCAAATTCAGTAAGGATTTGGAGCATTTTTTCATTTTGTACCAAATTTGTACCTTGTTCTAAGAATACACATCATTCTAATATCTCTCAATCTTTGAGTGGAAAAATCCCAATTATTTTTAAATTTCATACAAAAAGGCTTCAAAAACTGTAATCCTTTGTTATAATATTTTTAAAGAATTAAAATAGAGAAAGGAAGCGAAAAAAGATGAAGATTTGTCCAAAATGTGGAAAGCGGTATGAAGAAAACCAAAATTTCTGCAAAACTTGTGGAATGCGTCTGGTAGAAGAAAATCAGCGCCCATCAGGAAATCCGCCAGTAAAAAAGAAAAGTCATATCGGTTTATACATAATGATTGTAATCTTTGCAATCTGTATAGGTGCAGGTGCTTTTGCAGTGGTTAAAATTTCTGATAATAAAAAACAGGAAGAAGCAGAGCAGAGTCAGGTCAGTAAGAATGATAAAAGCACAGACAAAGCCGATAGTAAAGATGCGGAAGAGAAAGATTCCAGAGAAACAAAAAAAGATGCAGAAGAAGATGTAGAGCCGGTTGAAGGAACTATGACCGCAGAAGAAAAGGCAAAAGCAGAAGAAAAGAAACAAAAAGAAGAAGAAAAGAAAAAAGAAGAGGAAGAACAGAAAGAATTATTAAAGAAATACGAGGAACAGGAAGCGCAGGAGGCAGAAGCAGCGAAGAAAGCAGAAGAAGAAAAGAAAGCCCAGGAGGCAGCTTCAAACAGTCAGAGTGCTTCAACAAGTTCATCAAGTTCAACCGGCAGTAGTACCGACAATAGTCTTTATGCAAGCTGGAGTGAAAAATTAGTGGGAGCAGAACAAAGTGATACAGCCATTTTAAATGAAGTAGGAGCTTCGGATGACTTTAATACAAAGATGGCAAAAGAGGAAGCACGTTATCAGTTATGGGATGGGCTATTAAATCAGATGTGGCAGGATTTAAAGGCATCCTTACCGGAGGATCAGATGTCACAGCTTACAAGTGCGCAGGTGGATTGGATTCATCAAAAAGAAGCAATGATATCACAATACTGGGAATCTCAGAATGTGGATCATTCTGGATTTAATGAAGCACCAGCGGCAGATACAACCAAACAAAGAGTGTATTATCTGTTGGATTATTGTCCAAGAAGTAATTAACCGAATCAAGTAGTGAAGCAGATTTAGAATATCAATATCTGCTTCACTACAACGTAATTACAGTTCTAATGATGTTAGAATCAAAGAGGGAGGTTTGGATATATGTTTTGTAAATATTGTGGGAAGGAAATTAAGGAGGGCGAAATCTGTACCTGTAGACAGCAGAGTTCTAAAACTCCATATCCAAAGCCGGATATTCGTCCAGTTATTCATCAACAAGGAAAGAATCAGAAGCATGTCCAGCTTAATCAGAATCAGCATGAAAGGAAGTCTATAAATAGAAGTCCAGCTGGCTCACCAAATCAGAGAACCGGAAAAAAGGATGGGAAAGGATTGGCAGTTGCGTCTTTTCTGCTTAGTTTTCTGCTTTTAGTTAGCTTTGTTTTATTAAGAGTTGTATTGCAAGATTTCATGCAGGAAAGTACTATGTTGGAGAGTATTTATCCGTATTTAATTTATGTTGTGCCGTTTTTACTTGGTCTGGGAGCATTTTTATGTGCAATTTTTTCTCTTCAGGATGCAAGAGTGCGTACGCTTTCGATTTCCGGAATTTTAATCAGTGCGATTTTTGTTGCAGGAATTTTTGTTTCTAAGGTACTGTTTCCTTATGAAGCAGACAGCTATGTGGCTTCATCGGATAGAAGTGATGAAGAGGACGAAGAAGAAGTCGGTAAAGATAATTCTAAGGATACAGAAGATGCATCGAAAGAGGAAGAAACTGCAGAGTCGGATTCTTCTATTTTCCAGATTAAGAGTGATTATCAAAAAGGAACACTTGATTATGCAGGCGTAAAAAATGCGTTAGCAAAACTTGATACAGATAAATTGGAATCAAAAGAAGCAGAAGAAGTTTTAGCACTTCAGGAGCAGACGGAAAAAGATTTAGAGGACAGTCTTGAAAAATCCGCAAAAAGTTCCGATTATGAAAGTATTTTAAAGAAACTTTCAAAACAAAAAGAAGAGTTAAAAGACGAGGATGAGCTTATCACAAAACTGAGTGAAAAGTATGAACCAGAATATATTTTATATTTAGATACAGAGAGCAAGAATCTGCTGGCACAGGGCAAAAAGGACGACGCATTAAAATTATTAAAAAATGGAAAAACATTGGTGGAAGATACCGATGCGGTGGATAATTTAATTGCGGAAGCAGAAGAGGGAGTAACCGGAGGAGATTATATTTTACCGGAAAGTAACAGCAGATATCTTACAGATGCAGATGTCAGCGGATTAACGCTTCAGCAGTTAAATTATGCGAAAAATGAAATCTATGCAAGACATGGAAGAAAATTTGATTCTAAGGAACTCCAGAATTATTTTGGAAGCAAATCATGGTATAACGGAACGGTCAATGCGGCTGACTTTAAGGAAACAGTATTTAATGAATATGAAAAGAAAAATGCAGAATTTTTAAGACAGAAAGAATTTGCAATGCATGATGGAGGATATCAGTTAGACCAGTAAGAAAGAGTGAGGAGAAGAAAGATGAAGTGCATTAATTGTGGATGTGAATTGCCAGAGGGAGCAAGATTTTGTGGTAATTGTGGAACACCACAGCCGGAGCATCAACAGGAAGAACAGCAGTCAGGACAACAGGTGCAACAAAGATTTTGTCCTCATTGTGGAGGAGCGAATGATGCCGATGCTGTATTCTGCAGTATCTGTGGAAAGGATATGAATGGGGACGGACAACCGGTGGTTGAAGAAACCACGTCAAAGAAAGTTCCGAAAAAGTTAATTGTGGGAGCAGTAGGTGTTGTTGCGGCAGTTGTTGTTATCGGCGGAGTTGTAAAAATCGTTGGAGGACTGGGAGGCAGTAAATCCGATTCTTACATCACTTATGTAAAAGATGGTTATATTAATCAGTCCGATATTGAACATTATAAGAAAAAACCAGTAGAGTATCAGGGAAGATACGGAAGCACAAGTGATGATGGAGAGAATTATTCTGCCGGTGTGAGTTACTCCAAAGATGGAAAATACATCTGTTATCCTACAGATGTAAATTATGGCGATGATGATATAGAATTTCGTTTAAATATGCAGAAAGTAGGAAAGACAGAAGAACCGGTTAAGATTGACAGTTCGGTTACAAGCTATACAATTTTGGACAATAATAAAATTTTGTATAAGAAAGCCGGAAATGATACGCTTTATATTAATGATAAGAAGGGAAATAAAGAAAAAATTGCTTCTGATGTCGAGTATTTTTATTTAGACAGTGACCAGAAAAATATTGTGTGGAGCGAATCAAACGGAGATGGCACGATTAACGTCTGCCAGCAGGATGTTGCACTTAAAAAAGAGAAAAAAACGTTGGCAAAGGACGTGGATTCTTTCTATGCAAGCAGTGATTTAAAATATGTTGTAGTCCAGGAACAAGATACTCTTTATATGGTGGAAAATTTTGGAGAAAAGCAAAAAATTGCTTCGGGTGTAGAAAATCCGTATTTTAGTTATCTGGATGATGGAGGAGTCTATTATACCAAACAGTCAGAAGAGACGATAAATGCGTCGGATATAATTGAAGATGATTGCGCGGACAGTGATGCAGAACTTGAAAGACCGGATGAAGAAGATTATAAAGTTGAAAAAATTGAAAAGAATGACTGGACCGGTAAATATGAAAAAGTGGAATCAGTAGATGAAGATGCTTATGATGAAGCTTATGAGAAATATTATGATAAACAAGAACGAGATGAAATTCGTGAAGAATTGGAAGATTATGAGATTTCTACACCGGTTGAAAAGCTATATTATGTAAAAGATGGAAAAGAAACGCAGATAGATGCTGCGGTTACACAAACGCATTGTTATACGGATTATACAGGAAAATGGAAAGGAATTATTTATAATCGTTATAACATGGAAGAAGTTCCAAAATTAAAAATTTCCGATATCGACAATGCCGGAAGTATTGAATCAGATTATTATCAATTACTTTTGGAGTCTGCGCAGACTTGCGTATACACAGAAAAAAGTAAAACAGTTGTTTTGGAAGAAAATTTTGAAAATATCTGGGGTGTGACTGCTGATTCCAAAACAGGGTATGGGGTAAAAGTAGAGGATGCTGATTCAGATAATGGAGATAAAACGTATAGTTTGTATTCTTTTTCAGCAGATAGTAATTCAGATGGAAAATGTAAGTTAATTTCCGATGATGTAGGATATGGGGAAGAATTGCTCAGAGGAGAAGATGTTTATTATCTGAAGGATCTGGATGAAGACGAAAATGGTGATTTGTACTGTAATGAAAAAAATATTGATTCTGATGTAAAAATGGGTACACTTTACAAAGTGCCAGACTCTGAAAATATTCTTTATGCAGTAGACTATAATAAATCAAATGGCAGTGCAACTTTGAAAATGTATGATGGAAAGAAAGACAAGATTATTGCAGATGATGTCTATTCTTATCTTCCAATTGATGAAAAACATATTGCACTTTTGATTGATTATAGTATGAAGTCTTATCGTGGTGACTTACAATATTATCTTGGAAAAGAAGAACTTAAGAGCATTGATGAGGATGTTAGCTTTATTTTTGGCGGAAAAGAGATTTATTAAAAAAATTTATTAGAATAAAATTTACGAGAGAGTTTAGAAATCAGGGAGTTTAATTTGTGAAACGGATGTATAAAATCATATTGGGATGCCTTTCAATTGTCTTGATTTTACTAATTGTTGTTGCGCTTTTTCAATTAAATCAGGTAAATAAAACAAGACAACAGGTTACTGCGGTAAGAAAAGAAATCAGGACAATTAAGAAAGACATAGAAAAACAGGAAAAAGAGCAGAAGAAGGCAGAAATTCTGCAAAAAGAAACAAAAGATGCAGAGCAGAAAGAAGAAGCGGATACCGATGCAAAATCGGAAGAATCAGAAGAATCTGTAGAAACGCAGGAAGAAGCGCAGAAAGAAGCAAAAGAACCGGAAGCTGGAGAAGAGCAGAAGAATCAGGAAACGGATGCTAATTCACAGGTGCCAGAGACCAGTAATGGAAAGAAAATCGCAATTGACCCAGGACATCAGGGTTACAATGTAGATATGAGTGCACAAGAGCCAATGGGTCCAGGTTCAAGCGAAATGAAAGCAAAGGCAACGACAGGAACACAGGGAAGTTTTACCGGTGTTCCCGAGTATGAGCTGAATTTAAACATTTCAAAACAGCTTCGTGAAGAACTTAAAAACCGTGGGTATGAAGTGATGCTGACAAGAGAGGACAATGATACTGCAATCAGTAATAAGGAACGTGCAGAACTTGCAACACAGTATGGTGCAGATATTTATGTGAGAATCCATGCAAATGGAAGTGATGACAGCAGTGTCAATGGGGCATTTACGATGATTCCGTCTGCACAGAATCCTTATGTCGGAGCACTGCATGATAAGAGCTATGCACTTGGAGAAGCGGTCATTAATGCCTATTGTGAATCTTGTAAAATTAAAAACAGCGGAGTACAGATTTTTGACAATATGACAGGAATTAACTGGAGTACTGTGCCGGTTATTATTCTGGAAATGGGATTTATGTCAAATGAAAGTGATGATACAAATATGGAAAATCCGGATTTTCAGAAATTAATGGTACAGGGCATTGCAAACGGTATTGATGCTTATTTTGCAGCAGGAAATTGAGAAAGAGAAATACAATAAGGAACAAATAAAAAATGGAAAAAAAGAAAAAGACAAAGGTAATTGCAGGAATCGTTGTTTTAGCGGTTTTGATTTTAGCGGTTCTTTGTGTGAACGTATATCTGAAAGAAAAACAGAATACTCAGAATACAAAATATACAGAAGCACAGGAAGAAAAGAAACAATTAGAAGAGAAGCAGAAAGCACTGAAAGAAAAGCAGGCAGAAGCAGAAAATGCCGAAAATACAACGCAGGAGCAACAGGATTCAGATGAAGCCGGAGAGCCTGTAGATGAAACAGAAGAAGATGCGGATTCTGAGGAAAGTCTTACAGAAGAACAGCTTGCAGAAGAAGATGCTCCGGATTTGGAAGCAATTCGTGCGTCAGTGGAAGAAAAACTGCAAGGTACAGATGAATTTGGAGAGGCATGGCAGATTTATGTGTATCGTTTGAAAGATGGCGCAAGAGCATCTCTTGGTCAGGGAAGATTGACGGCGGCAAGTTTAATCAAACTTTATATTATGGGCGCAGTTTATTCTTCTTATGATAATATCGTTGCTGCAAATGGACAGGAGCAGGTGGATAAGCTGTTAAATGCGATGATTACAGTCAGTGATAATGATTCTGCAAATACACTGGTTGGAATGTTGGGAAATGGTGATAATGCAGCAGGTCAGGAAGCAGTTAATACTTATTGTAAAAATAATGGTTACACCGATACTTCCATGGGAAGAATGTTGCTTGAAAAAGCTTCTGCGAACGAAAATTATACATCCGCAAGAGATTGTAGTGTGTTTTTGAAAAATATTTATGAAAATAAATTAGAACATTCTGAGGACATGTTGAATTTATTAAAACAGCAGACCCGAACAGAAAAAATACCAAAAGGTATTCCGTCTGGAGTGGAAACGGCGAATAAAACCGGAGAATTAGACCATGTAGAAAATGATGCAGCGATTGTATTTGATGGAGAAAATCCATACATTATCTGTGTGATGGCAGATAATTTAAGTGATACGACGGAAGCGAGACAGCGAATTGTTGACATTTCTTCGGTTGTTTATGAGAATATTTCAAAATAAAAAGAGCAGACAAAAAGGATATCGAAGTCAATAAGTTTTGGCTAAGATATCCTTTTTTGCTGGTTTGTTTTGAACAAGAAATTATTTTTGGCAGATTATTTTCTGTAAATTATTTTCTGCGGAAGCGGTTCAGGCAGGCATAAATTTCCTGTTTTCGTGGCATGGCAAGTCCGCAGGAAAGATAAGAGGTACTGCTGATGCCGGAGAAGCCTTTTGTTTCGAGAATAGAAATCAATTTTTTAGCGACTTCATCCAGAGTAAGCTGATTGTCAATCAAAGATTCACAGGCAAAACGGAGCATATATGCAAGCGCTGATGTCTGTTCAAAATCTGCAATCTGTTCCACATATCGTAAATCAACGGTTTCTTTTCCAATCGAAAAGGTATATCGGTCGTGTGTTTTTACTTTTAAACCTCTATCTGCATGAGAAGCATGAGGATTTTTTGAAGTTTTTGTTTGAAAATCCGGTGTGCTCATGATTCGGTAACTGTCAGGCTGATGAAATTCTGTGGCAGAAGTTTTCGGAAGCGGATTTTCTTTGCACAGTACTTTTGTAGAAGCCGTAATATCGATTGCCTTATAGCAGTCCATTTGAATAATGGTGTCTGCGATATGAAAGAAAGCACCACTGCTTCCGGCTACAAGAATGGTGGAGATTCCTGCTTTTTCATATAAATCTCTGGCACGTTCTAAAAAAGGAGTAATTGGCTCTTTACTTCGACCGATGACTTTTTGCATAAAAGAGTCACGAACCATGAAATTAGTTGCAGAAGTGTCCTCATCAATAAAGAAAAGAGAACTTCCGGCCTCCATGCTCTCTACAATAGCAGCCGCCTGAGAAGTACTACCACTGGCGTCACAGGTAGAAAAACAATGAGTATCTTTTTTATTTGGCAAATCGTTGATAAAAAGGGAAATATCCACATCTTTTATGAAACGTCCATCTTCAGCCCTAAGTTTTACGCCACTGTCATCGGAGATTACATATTCTCGACCATCGCCTGCGATATGATTATAGACTCCGCTTTCTAAGGCATTTAATAAAGTGGATTTTCCGTGGTAGCCTCCGCCGACAATTAGAGTAATTCCTTCTTTGATGCCGAGTCCTCGAATCGTTCCTTTGTGTGGAAGCGTAAGTTCAATGGCAAGAGAATCCGGAGCAAAAAACGGAATACTTTCTTTTAAAGGTTTATCGGAAACACCACTTTGTCTTGGAAGAATAGAAGCATCGGCGACAAAGGCAGTAAGATGAAGGCGTTTCAGTTCTTTACGTAGAAAATACTGGTCCTCAGCGAGAAAATAAACCTGTTCTACCACTTTAGCGTTCTGATTGCGGTAGAAAAATGCTTTTTCTACACAGACTGGAAGAAAATCAAAAAAGATTTTTTCTAATTCTATAGAATTGATACGTCTGCCGTTTGCGGGAAATCCAACAAAGAAACGTGCAATGATAGAATTTTTTGTGATTTGGCAGACACTTCGCTCTAAAATCTCCTGACCGCAGTGTGTGACAGAAATCAGACCGCTCTTTCCAGAACCTTTTGCACGGAAACTATAGCGGTTTACCTGCTGTTCAAACTGGCGGGTCAGATAATCCTGCAGTGCAATGCGGGTGTAGGATTTTTGATAGTAATCAGCAGGGAATCCGGCAGTTTTTAGCGGAATCTCAACGCTGATACTGGATGGAGAGGCAAATGGGTCTCCCTGAACATGGTCAATGTATAAAAGATAGTTTGGAAATTGATAAGTGCCACGTAATTCTTTATAGGCAGGATAGCCTTTTTGATGAATTGCGTGGAGTTTGGTCTGTAAGTCATTTGAAGTTTTTGGCATAGTAAAAAACCCCTTTCAAAATTATAAAAATCTAGGATTACTATAGCGAAAATACAGAGAAATCGCAAGTTTCGCAAAAAATAAAAAAATTTCAAAAAAAGGGTTGACTTTTTGGGATATGTACATTATAATAGGTTTTGTTGTTGAGGCAATACAAAATAAATAAGAAATATGTGCGTTTAGCTCAGCTGGATAGAGCGTTTGGCTACGGACCAAAAGGTCGGGGGTTCGAATCCTCTAACGCACGCTAGTAAAAAAGTAGACAGGGTATAAAAACCCTGTCTATTTTTTTACTCGAGTCCGGGTCGGACTCGAACGGGTTCGTTCTCCGCTCCGCTTCGGTCGTTGCTAAGCGCATGCCACAGGCATGCAGCAACCTCTAACGCACGAAAGCAAAGGGGAACGTTATCTCTGATTTGTTTTTGCTTAGATTTGAGTGGACTCGAACGGGTTCGTTCTCCGCTCCGCTTCGATCGTTACTAAGCGCATGCCACAGGCATGTAGCAACCTCTAACGCACGAAAGCAAAGGAGAAGAGTGTACAAAAAACCGGTCTACTTTTTTACACTTGCAGAACATGTAATCTGTTGATATAATACAAGTTAATTGTTTAAAGTGGTAAAATCAAGGAGAAAAGAAAAATGGAAAATAAAAGGTTGTTTGATTATAATATTTTTTTGATTGGATTTATGGGATGTGGAAAGTCTACGATAGCGGGATATTTGCATGATACATTTTCCATGGATGTGGTTGAGATGGATGATATTATTGCAAAACGAGAGGGCATGAGTATTTCAGATATCTTTGAAACTCATGGAGAGCAGTATTTCCGTGATTTGGAGACAAATCTTTTAGTTGAAATGCAGAATAAGTCTAATGTAGTGATTTCGTGTGGCGGTGGTACTCCAATGCGTGAAAATAATGTGCTTGAGATGAAGAAGAATGGACGTGTCGTGCTTCTTACTGCACAACCGGAAACTGTTTTGCAGAGAGTAAAAGACAATCATGACCGGCCATTGCTTGAAAATAATAAGAATGTATCATTTATTGCAGACTTGATGGCGAAACGAAGTGAGAAGTATGAGGCAGCAGCAGATATCATTATACAGACAGATGGAAAAAATGAGCAGGAAATCTGTGAGGAAATGATTCAGAGACTTCGTGCGATGGATGAAAGTAGATAGAAAACAGGTGGCTGTAGTTACAAGCAGCCACCTTATATTTTACAGGCTTTTATGAAGGATATCCAATACTTGTTTAAGCTCATTTACTGGAATCTGTCCTGGGGCAGAAGCTTTTGTGGCTGCTCCAAATGTGAGGGCAGAACCAAAGGCTTCACCGGCAAGACGGCTGATGACACCTGTTCCAGCCATTGACATGGTAATAATCGGACGGTCAGCGTAAGACTCAGTCATTTCAAGAGTTGCATCAAGGAGCATAAGCACATCACGTCTGCAGGTTGGCATGACTGCAATTTTTGGAATATCCGCATCAAGTTCCTGCATTTTACAAAGACGGCGGATTAATTCTTCTTTTTCAGGAGTTTTATCAAAATCGTGATTGGAAGAAACTACTTTTACATTAAAATCGTGAGCTTTTGAGATGATGTTCGTCACAATTTCGTCTCCTGTAAAAGCTTCTACGTCAATCAAATCAACAAAGCCGCTTTTGGCAACTGCGAGATTAAGGTTTTGATAAGCTTCATTTGAGATGGCTTTTTCTCCCCCTTCTTTTGCCGTGCGGAAGGTAAAAAGAATTGGTGTGTCTTTTAAGACAGTGTTTAATTCTTTTGCGGTTTCGAGTACTTTATCGGTATCAAAAACATCTTCGTACCAGTCTGCACGCCATTCTACAACGTCAATCGGAAATTCGGCAAAAGAACCTGCTTCCGTGAGAATTTCTTCTTTGGTTTGTCCAACAATCGGGACACAGATTTTCGGGCGTCCCTCTCCGATAATAACATTTCTTACTTGAACTGTTTTCATAGCTAAAATCCTTTCCTATATTCAATCAGCATTGATTCTACGGTTCAGAGTTCAAATGTAGCAGAACCTTGAAACATCTTCTGGATTGTGAAAAATTTTTCTATAAGTTAGCATAATTAGTTAGAGCAGGTTTGTCAATTATAAAAAAGATTCTCGCAGAGCGTTTTTAATTTCTTACGATGAGTTTTTTATGAACGCAGATAAGCATTCCCCCGCTTCAAGTGCGCAGAGCACTAAGCGGCGGGTGAGGGGGGGATGCTTCTGTCAGTGGAAGTTGAAAGCTCCCACTGACAGAGCGCAAAGCGACTGCGTTCATGAGCAAGTAGCGAAGCGGATTGCGAATGTCCGCTTTACACAAGAAAAGAAAAAGTCCGGATGGAATTTAATTCCGTCCGGATTTTTTGACTAAATGAAACAAACTTTGTGGAATCCCGAATCCAAAGATGATTCCAAGTACAATTGCACCTGCAACTTCAAAGGTTTCAATTCCTTTGGAAGAAGAAAATGCCCGGTCATTGGTAAATAGATAGTAGGCAGTGTAAAAGATTTCAGCTCCAGGCACAAGAGGAAAGATACCGGTTAAAAGATAGACGGTAACCGGAGTGGAGCGGATGACTGCAAAGATTCGTGCCAAAATCGTAAGGCAGAAAGTTGCAATCAGGGATGGGACAACCACGCTCATGCCAAGCTGGACTAAAATGTAGTAGAGAATCCATCCAAATGCGCCGCTAAAACCGCAGTAAAGCAGTTCTTTTTTTGGTAAGGTTCTGACAGCGTTCCAGTTCCTCCCAGGAATCAATCAAAGAAATCTTATGTTCGCAGATATCTCTGGCAAGTTGATTTAAAGCAGAGATTTTTCCAAGATTTACCGAACCAAGCGGAACATGGCGTACAATACTGCAGGCATCTTCCTGATTTTCATTGGCACTTGCAAAGATTCCGTTGGAAATGACATAGACGTCAAATTCTTTTACTTCATAAGATTTTAAAATGTGGACAACAGTATCTTCCACACGATAAATTTCTGCCCCATTTCTAAGCATACTGTCACCGATTTCAACAGCCAAGGTCAGTATTTCGTTTGTATAAACCATAATAAACCTCGTTATTTCTTGAAATTATTATTTAAGAGAATTATATCACATCATTTTATTTTGATGGAATAAAATGAGACTTGTGATATAATAAAGAATCATAGGTTGTATGTTAAGAAAAACAAAACCTGTCTTGAAATTATAACAAAAGATATTTTATAATAAAGCGAATTATCTACAAGAACAAAGAAGGAGAATGAAAAGGAAAATGCTTAAGGGAAAGACGGTTTTATTAGGTGTAACAGGCAGTATCGCCGCATATAAGATTGCATATCTGGCAAGTGCTTTAAAGAAACTGCACGCAGACGTTCATGTATTAATGACGAAAAATGCTACGAATTTTATCAATCCGATTACTTTTGAAAGTCTGACCGGAAATAAGTGTCTGGTAGATACCTTTGACCGGAATTTCCAGTTTCAGGTAGAGCATGTTTCGATTGCAAAAAAAGCAGATGTGGTTATGATTGCACCGGCAAGTGCCAATGTGATTGGAAAACTGGCACACGGAATTGCAGATGATATGCTGACTACTACAGTTATAGCATGTAAATGCAAGAAAATTATTTCACCGGCGATGAACACCAATATGTTTGAAAATCCGATTGTGCAGGATAATCTTAAGATTTTAGAGCACTATGGATACGAAGTGATTCAGCCGGCATCGGGATATCTTGCCTGTGGAGATACAGGGGCAGGAAAAATGCCGGAACCACAGACTTTGCTTGCTTATATAGAAAAAGAAATTGCCTGTGAAAAAGATTTAAAAGGAAAGAAAATTTTGGTGACAGCAGGTCCGACACAGGAGGCAATTGACCCTGTAAGATATATTACCAATCATTCATCTGGAAAGATGGGGTATTCGGTTGCAAAAGCAGCAATGCTTCGTGGCGCAGATGTTACATTGGTGAGTGGACGTACTGCAATTGAGCCACCGATGTTTGTAAAAGTTGTACCGATTGTGACTGCAAAAGAGATGTTTGACGCAGTGACTTCGGTGAGCGATGAACAGGATATTATTATTAAGGCAGCAGCGGTTGCAGATTACCGTCCGGCTGTTGTAAGTTCTGAAAAAGTAAAGAAGAAAGATGGAGAAATGTCGATTGCGTTGGAACGCACGGATGACATTTTAAAATATCTGGGAGAACATAAAAAAGAAAATCAGTTTTTATGTGGATTTTCAATGGAAACCCAGAACATGGTGAGTAATTCCAGAGCCAAACTTGAGAAAAAGAACCTGGATATGATTGCAGCCAATAATGTAAAAGAAAAAGGTGCAGGATTTCAGGGGGATACCAATGTATTGACTCTGATTACACAGGAGGAGGAAACGTCACTTCCGCTTATGAGCAAGGAGGATGCAGCCAATCAGCTCCTGGATAAAATTCTTATGCTGACTTCTAATCAAAATTAATTCTAAATAAAAGAAAAAGGTTAAAAGATTAAAAATTAAAAAAAAGAGGTCAGAGTAACCACAACACCGTATTGTATCCGCAAAAGGCGGAACGAGAACAAGGAGGAAAAATGAAAACAAAAAAATTTACCACAACACAACTTGCCATTCTGGGTCTGATGACAGCTATCTTATTGATTATGGCATACACGCCGCTTGGATACTTAAACATTGGACCACTTGCGATTTCATTCAATGTGATTCCGGTTGCTATCTGTGCAATTGTGTTAGGACCGATGGGTGGGGCAATTGCAGGAACTATCTTTGGATTGACTAGCTTTGGGCAGTGCCTTGGAATTGGCGGAGTCAGTGCAATGGGAGCAATGCTGCTTAGTATTAATCCATTTCTGGCATTCATTCAGAGATTTATTCCACGTCTTTTCGATGGAATTTGTCTGGGATATATTTACAAAGCGATGAGAAAGAGAACAAACGCTTATGTTTCCTGTGCAGTAACCGGATTCTTTTCTGCATTTTTAAACACTTTATTCTTTATGACTCTTTTAGTAGGGCTGTTTGGAAATACCGAGTATGTAAAAGGCTTGATGGGTGGAAGAAACATCATTATCGGATGCTGTATGATGGTTGGAGTCAATGCAGTTTGCGAAATGTTTTCTTCAACATTGATTACTGGTGCGGTAGGAGCAGCACTTTCAAAAGCACGTCTGCTTCCGGTAGAACAAAAAGGGAAACGTAAGTAGATTATAGAATCATAGGAGAAAAAAGATGATTTTAGCAATTGATATTGGAAACACAAATATTGTAGTAGGCTGTATTGATGAGAATGAAATTTATTTTACAGAACGTCTGTCCACAGTAAGAACAAAGACGGAACTGGAATATGCAGTTGATTTAAAAACAATTCTGGATATCTATCACATTAAGAAAACAGAGATTGAAGGCTGTATTATCTCTTCTGTTGTGCCACAGATTACAAATATTGCAAAGCTTGCAGTTGAAAAAATCCTGAAAAAGAAGGTTATGGTACTTGGACCGGGAATTAAGACCGGTTTAAATATTCTGATGGACAATCCAGGGCAGCTTGGAGCAGATTTGGTAGCTGATGCAGTAGCAGCAAGTAATAATTATCCGGCACCGTTGATTGTAATTGATATGGGAACAGCGACAACCGTATCTGTATTAAATGACAAGAAACAGTACATCGGAGGAATGATTCTTCCAGGAGTCGGTTTGTCTTTGGATGCCCTGACCTCAAGAGCTTCTCAGCTTGGCGGAATTGGGATTGAAGCTCCGAAACATCTGATTGGAAAAAATACAACCGAATGTATGAAAAGTGGTATCATTTACAGCAGTGCAGCATCCTTAGATGGAATTGTAGAACGGATTGAAGAAGAAGTTGGAACAGAAGCGACCGTGGTTGCAACAGGCGGACTTGCGAAAAAGATTATTCCTTATTGTAAGAAAAAGATTACCCTTGATGAAGAACTGTTATTAAAAGGACTGCTGATTATTTACGAGAAAAATAATAAATAAAAAAAGAAAAGTACAGAACAAACATTCGATTTACTCTGTACTTTTTTTATTTGGAATGATAAACTAAAAAAAGAAAACACTATTAACGAAAGCAGTTTTTATGAGGAAAAATATATGGACCATTTTGAATTAGTATCAGAGTACAAACCAACCGGTGACCAGCCGCAGGCTATCAAGGAGCTGGTAGCAGGATTTAAAGAGGGGAATCAGTGTGAGACTCTTCTTGGTGTAACTGGTTCGGGTAAGACATTTACGATGGCAAATGTCATTGCGCAGTTAAATAAGCCAACTTTGATTATTGCACATAACAAAACGCTTGCTGCACAGCTTTATGGGGAGTTTAAGGAGTTTTTTCCGAATAATGCAGTGGAATATTTTGTCTCCTATTATGATTATTATCAACCGGAAGCTTATGTGCCGTCTTCTGACACTTATATTGCAAAGGATTCGGCAATCAATGATGAGATTGATAAACTGCGTCTTTCAGCCACTTCTTCTTTGAGTGAAAGAAAAGACGTCATTATTGTTTCGAGTGTTTCCTGTATTTATGGAATCGGAAGTCCAAAGGATTATCAGAATATGATTATTTCCCTGCGTCCGGGAATGGAAAAAGACCGGGATGAAGTCGCCCGGGAATTGATTGATATTCAGTATGATCGCAATGACATGGATTTTCACAGGGGAACATTTCGGGTGCGGGGAGATGTGTTGGAAATTTTCCCTGCGGATTATACGGATACAGCGGTAAGAGTAGAATTTTTTGGAGATGAGATTGACCGTATTACAGAAATTAATGTACTGACCGGAGAAATAAAATGCCAGTTAAATCATATCGCAATTTTCCCGGCTTCGCATTATGTCATTCCGATGGAGCAGATAAAAAAGGCAGCCATTCATATAGAAGAAGAATTAGAAGAACGGGTGACATATTTTAAAAGTGAGGACAAATTATTAGAGGCGCAGAGAATTTCAGAGCGTACAAATTTTGATATGGAAATGTTGAAAGAAACCGGTTTTTGTTCGGGAATTGAAAATTATTCCAGACATTTATCCGGCTTAGAGCCGGGACAAGCACCGTATACGCTCATGGATTACTTTGGAGATGACTATTTAATTATCGTAGATGAGTCTCATAAAACGGTTCCACAGATTCGGGGAATGTATGCCGGAGACCGTTCCAGAAAGACAACACTGGTGGATTATGGATTTCGTCTGCCATCGGCACTGGATAATCGTCCGCTTAATTTTGAAGAATTTGAAAGTAAAATTGACCAGATTTTATTTGTATCTGCTACACCGGGGGAGTACGAGGAACAACATGAACTCTTAAGGGCAGAACAGATAATACGTCCGACAGGACTTTTAGATCCGATGGTGGAAGTACGTCCGGTAGAGGGACAGATTGATGATTTGGTTTCTGAAGTGAATAAAGAAGTCGAGAAAGGAAATAAGATACTGATTACCACACTGACGAAACGTATGGCTGAGGAATTGACGGATTATATGAAAGATTTGGGAATCCGTGTGAAATACTTACATTCTGATATTGATACGTTAGAGCGGACACAGATTATCCGTGATATGCGTTTAAATGTATTTGATGTTTTGGTTGGAATCAATCTTTTAAGAGAGGGACTGGATATTCCGGAAATTACATTAGTTGCAATTTTGGATGCAGACAAAGAGGGATTCCTGCGTTCCGAGACCTCACTGATTCAGACAATTGGTCGTGCGGCAAGAAATGTAGAGGGACATGTCATTATGTATGCAGATGTGATGACGGATTCCATGAAGATGGCAATCGATGAGACGATGCGTCGCCGTAGTGTACAGGAGGAATATAATAAAGAACATCATATCACACCGCAGACTGTTAAAAAAGCGGTGCGAGATTTAATCAGTATTTCCAAATCGGTTGCCGAGACAGAAGAAAAATTAGAGAAAGACCCTGAGTCTATGAGCAGAAAAGAATTAGAAAAATTAATTAAAGAAGTCGAGAAGAAGATGCGAAAAGCAGCGGCGGATTTGAATTTCGAGGCAGCAGCAGGGCTTCGTGACAAAATGGTGGAACTGAAGAAAAATCTGGAAGAAATGGATTGATTTTTACTCGGGTAAAAAAAATAAAAAAAATTTCGTAAAGCTCTTGACAAATAAATGGGTCAGTGCTATCTTAAGAGCATAGATGTTAGCACTCCACTACGACGAGTGCTAACAATTAAAAAAGAAGCAGAAAGGAGATTAAAATGGAAAGTGAATTGGATGAGCGAAAACGAAAAATTTTAAAAGCCATAATCCAGACCTACCTTGATACCGGAGAACCGGTTGGTTCAAGAACGATATCAAAATACACAGACCTGAATCTCAGTTCTGCAACCATCCGAAATGAAATGTCAGACCTGGAAGAACTGGGTTACATTCTTCAGCCGCATACATCGGCCGGAAGAATTCCTTCTGATAAAGGATATCGGTTATATGTCGATGAACTGATGAAGGAAAAAGAAAAAGAAGTTTCGGAAATTAAAGATTTGATGATAGAAAAGACCGATAAAATGGAAAAAGTATTACAGCAGGTAGCAAAAGTACTTGCAATAAATACAAATTATGCCACAATGATTTCCGGTCCGACCTATCACAGAAACAAACTTAAATTCATTCAGCTCTCTAAAGTGGGTGACAATCAACTGCTTGCGGTTTTAGTAACCGACAGCAATCTGGTAAAGAATCAGATGATTGATTTACAGGAGCCTATGAGTGATGAAACAGTTTTAAAATTAAATCTGCTTTTAAATACGCAGTTAAATGGTCTTACAATCGAAGAAATCAATCTGAGCATGATAACCCGGATGAAAGAACAAGCCGGTATCCACAGTGAAGTGGTTGGCAGTGTGATTGATGCGGTAGCTCAGGCGATTGCAGAAGACAAAGATGAGGTTGAAATCTATACAAGCGGTGCGACAAACATTTTCAAGTACCCGGAACTGGCAGATACCTCAAAAGCCAGTGAATTGATTTCAGCATTTGAAGAAAAACATGCGCTTGCGGATTTAGTAAAAGATTCGATGAGTTCAGAAGAAAACACAGGAATTCAGGTTTATATTGGAAATGAAAGTCCGGTACAAACCATGAGAGATTGCAGTGTAGTGACTGCGACTTACGACTTGGGTGAGGGCATGCAGGGAACAATCGGAATCATCGGACCGAAGAGAATGGATTATGAAAATGTAGTAGATAATCTGAAAACGCTGAAAACACAATTAGACCATATATTTAAGAAAACATAGAAAGGCGGAATGGATTCGTGTCAGAAGAAAAAGAATTATATGATGATAAAAACGATGATGTAACAGCCGAGACAGAAACAGAAGAAAATTCTGAAGAAGCAGAAACAGAAGAAAAATCTGAAGAAAAGAAAGGATTTTTCAAAAAGAAAAAAGATAAAAAAGATGAAAAAATCGAAGAGCTGACTGACCGTGTAAAACGTCAGATGGCGGAATTTGATAATTTCAGAAAACGTACCGAGAAAGAAAAAGCTTCTATGTATGAAATCGGTGCAAGAGAAATCATTGAAAAGATTCTTCCGGTTGTAGATAACTTTGAAAGAGGTCTTGCAGCAGTTCCGGAAGAAGAAAAAGACAGTCCGTTTGCAGACGGAATGACAAAGATTTACAAACAGATGATGACTGTATTTGAAGAAATGGGTGTCAAAGCCATTGATGCAGTCGGAGAAGAATTTAATCCGGATTACCACAACGCAGTAATGCATGTGGAAGATGAAGAAGCCGGAGAGAATGTAGTAGTAGAAGAGTTCCAGAAAGGATATCTCTATAAAGACCATGTCGTAAGACACAGCATGGTAAAAGTAGCAAATTAATCAATTATATCTGATTTTTAAGATCAGATTTCATCTTATAAATTGATAGAAAACTTGGAATTGATATAGGAGGAAAAAATTATGAGCAAGATTATTGGTATTGACTTAGGTACAACAAATAGCTGTGTAGGTGTTATGGAAGGTGGACAGCCAACCGTTATCGCAAATGCGGAAGGTGCAAGAACAACACCATCTGTTGTGGCATTTACAAAAACAGGTGAAAGATTAGTCGGTGAGCCGGCAAAACGTCAGGCAGTTACAAATGCTGACAAAACAATCTCTTCTATCAAGAGACACATGGGTACAGATTACAGAGTAACAATTGATGATAAGAAATATTCTCCACAGGAAATTTCCGCAATGATTCTTCAGAAACTGAAAGGTGATGCAGAAAACTATCTTGGTGAAAAAGTAACAGAAGCTGTTATCACAGTTCCGGCATATTTCAATGACGCACAGCGTCAGGCAACAAAAGATGCCGGTAAAATCGCAGGTCTTGATGTAAAACGTATCATCAACGAGCCTACAGCAGCAGCACTTGCTTACGGTCTGGATAACGAAAAAGAACAGAAAATCATGGTATACGACTTAGGTGGTGGTACATTTGATGTTTCCGTTATTGAAATCGGTGACGGTGTTATCGAAGTATTATCTACAGCTGGTGATAACCGCCTTGGTGGTGATGACTTTGACCAGAAGGTTGCAGATTACATGATTTCTGAATTTAAGAAAGCAGAAGGTGTAGACCTTTCCGCAGATAAAATGGCAATGCAGAGAATCAAAGAAGCAGCAGAAAAAGCGAAAAAAGAACTTTCTTCTGCGACAACAACAAATATCAACCTGCCATTCATCAGCATGAATGCAAATGGACCTCTGCACTTCGATATGAACCTGACAAGAGCAAAATTTGATGAATTAACACATGACCTTGTAGAAAGAACAGCAGAACCGGTTCGCCGTGCATTATCTGATGCAGGAATCAATGCTTCTGAATTGGGTCAGGTACTGTTAGTTGGTGGTTCTACACGTATCCCGGCTGTACAGGATAAAGTAAAAGCCTTAACAGGAAAAGAACCAAGCAAGAGCTTAAACCCGGATGAATGTGTTGCACTTGGTGCATCTGTGCAGGGTGGTAAACTTGCCGGAGATGCAGGCGCAGGTGATATCCTTCTTCTGGATGTTACTCCACTGTCACTGTCTATCGAGACAATGGGTGGTATCGCTACAAGACTGATTGAGAGAAATACAACCATTCCTACAAAGAAGAGCCAGATTTTCTCTACAGCAGCAGATAACCAGACAGCAGTAGATATCAACGTAGTTCAGGGTGAAAGACAGTTCGCAAGAGATAACAAATCCCTTGGTCAGTTCCGTCTGGATGGAATCCCGCCAGCAAGAAGAGGTGTTCCGCAGATTGAAGTTACATTCGATATCGATGCAAACGGTATTGTAAATGTTTCCGCAAAAGACCTTGGAACAGGAAAAGAACAGCACATTACAATTACAGCCGGTTCAAATATGTCTGATGATGAAATCGATAAAGCAGTCAGAGAAGCCGCTGAGTTCGAAGCTCAGGATAAAAAACGTAAAGAAGCAGTTGATACAAAGAATGATGCAGACGCTATGGTATTCCAGACAGAAAAAGCAATGGAAGAAGCTGGCGATAAATTAGATGCAAATGATAAAACAGCAGTAGAAGCTGACTTAAATGCATTAAAAGAAATCCTGAATGGCTGTGCAAACACCGATGAGATTACAGATGCCCAGATTGCTGACATCAAAGCAGGTAAAGAAAAACTGATGCAGAGTGCACAGAAACTCTTTGCTAAAATGTATGAAGGTGCACAGGGAGCAGCAGGTGCTCAGGCAGGTCCGGGACCAGAGGCAGGTGCAGGCGCAGGAGCAAATGAAGCTTATGGCGATGATGTAGTTGACGGAGATTACAGAGAAGTATAAAATTGTCAGTAAATAAAAGATATGGGGCATGGGGTGCTGACAGGCGCTCCATGCCTAAATGTGTGTATAGAAAGGATTAAAACCAATGGCGGATAAGAGAGATTATTATGAGGTGCTTGGTGTCGACAGAGGCGCAGATGATTCTACCATAAAAAGTGCATATCGTAAGCTGGCAAAAAAATATCATCCAGACGTAAACCCAGGTGATAAAGAAGCAGAGAAAAAATTTAAAGAAGCTTCCGAAGCTTATGCAGTATTAAGTGATGCAGAAAAGAGAAAACAGTATGACCAGTTTGGACATGCCGCATTTGAAAATGGCGGTGGCGGAGCCGGCGGATATGGTGGCTTCAGCGGATTTGACGGCGCAGATATGGGTGACATTTTTGGAGATATTTTTGGAGATTTATTCGGCGGCGGTGGTCGTAGAAGAGCGAATAATGGTCCAATGAAGGGCGCAAATGTCAGAGCCGGAGTTCATGTTACATTTGAAGAGGCAGTCTTTGGATGTGAAAAAGAACTGGATTTAAATTTAAAAGAAACCTGTGAAACCTGTCATGGAACAGGTGCAAGACCTGGAACACAGCCGGAGACCTGTCCAAAATGTCATGGAGAAGGTCAGGTTGTCTATACACAGCAGTCTATGTTCGGAATGGTTCGGAATGTTCAGACTTGTCCGGATTGTCAGGGAACCGGTAAAATCATTAAAGATAAATGTACCGATTGTCATGGTACAGGATATGTGTCCAAACATAAGAAGATTCAGGTAAGTATTCCGGCAGGTATTGACAATGGACAGAGTATCCGTATCCGTGATAAAGGTGAACCGGGAACAAACGGAGGACCAAGAGGAGATTTGCTTGTAGAAGTTATGGTAGCTCGTCATCCGATTTTCCAGAGACAGGATATGAATATCTTTTCTACTGCACCAATTACTTATGCACAGGCAGCACTCGGTGGAGAAGTCCGCATCAGTACGGTAGACGGAGACGTTATGTACGATGTCAAACCCGGAACGCAGACTGATACCAAAGTCCGCTTAAAAGGAAAAGGTGTACCGTCCCTTAGAAATAAAAACGTACGTGGTGACCATTATGTTACACTGGTTGTTCAGGTACCAACTAAGTTAAATGAAGAGGCAAAAGAAGCACTTCGTAAATTCGATGCCGCCTGCGGAAATCGTCCAAAAGAAGAAAAAGAAGAAACTCCGGAAAAGAAGAAAAAAGGCGGATGGGAGAAACTCAAAGAAACCATTAAAGAAACATTTGAAGATTAGTAAAAAGAGAAGAAAATTTGTGATTGTTTCACATTTTTTCTTCTCTTTTTTTCGTTGCAATCTAAAAAAATTTCCCTTATAATAGGAATGTTAAATAGATAAAGTGGGAGAGTTTATGAGAAAATGGGCAGCATAGTGGTTCTAAAGCAGATGGTGATGATATTTGCGCTGATTATACTTGGATATTTCATGTATAAAAGGAAGTTTGTATCAGAAATGGTGATGAAGGATTTATCAGCAATTGTTGTAAACATCTGCTGCCCCGCAATGATTCTTGCAAGTGTGTTTCAGGATATGTCAGATATTTCCAGAAAAAATGTAGGGATTGTAACGGGAATTGGTATTGTGTATTATGTTCTGTTGATTGTGTTTGGTTATGTATTTGTAAAGATTTTTCGGGTACAGACGAAGGAAAAAGAAGCATATGTTTTGATGAGCACGTTTGGAAATGTTGGATTTATCGGATTTCCGGTATCACTAGCAATTCTTGGACATAAATCAATTTTGTATGTGGTGATTTTTAATTTTCTGTATAACATTTTTATCTTTACATTTGGGATTGCATTGGTAAGAAAGGGAACAGAAGGCGATAAAAAACAGTCCTGGACAGATATTTTTACACCCGGTTTTGTCTGTTGCATTTTTGCATTTTTGATTTACTGGTTTCAGCTTACCGTTCCGGAGACGCTTCAGAATATCGTAACTTACTGTGGAAATGCCTGTACGTTTCTTTCTATGATGGTAATCGGAGCATCTGTAGTGGGGTTAAATCCGAAAAAAATAATTGAAAATCGAAAGCTTATGCTATTTGAATTATTGCGGTTTTTGGTCTTACCGGTTTTAATTGCAATTTTGTTAAAACCAATTCTTCCGGATTATATTATGCGTGCAACCATTATTTTAATGTTGGCTCTTCCAACCGGAAATATGCCGGTTATGTTAGCAGAACAGTATAATAAAGATGCACATACGATATCAGAGGGAATTATCTTGTCGACTGTATTATCGGTAGTGACAATAACGATTGTATTTATGTTTGTATAAGAGAGTATAGATAAAGTATAGATAAAGAAAGGAAAGACTAACTATGAAGTGGAATAAAATTACTTTGGAAATCAGAGAAGAAGTAGAAGATATTGTCATTTCCACCCTTGCGGACATCGGGCTTGAAGGTGCGGAAATTCAGGACAAACAGCCGTTATCCGAACAGGATAAAAAGCAGATGTTTGTAGATATTCTTCCGGATATGCCGGAAGATGATGGAGTTGCATATCTGAATTTTTATCTGGATGAGGATGAAGATGTCAATGCAATGCTTGAAAAAGTAAAGGCAGAATTAGAAGAGTTAAGAATGTTTGTAGACATCGGTTCCGGAATGATTACACTTTCCCAGACCGAAGACAAAGACTGGATTAACAACTGGAAACAGTATTTCAAGCAGTTTTATGTAGATGATATCTTGATTATTCCATCCTGGGAAGAAGTAAAAGAAGAAGATAAAGACCGAATGATTATCCATATTGACCCAGGTACAGCGTTTGGAACAGGTATGCATGAGACCACGCAGCTTTGTATCCGTCAGTTAAAGAAATATGTGACAAGCGAGACAGAACTGCTTGATGTCGGAACAGGAAGCGGAATTTTATCGATTGTAGCATTGAAATTAGGAGCAAAACATGCAGTCGGAACAGACCTTGATCCTTGTGCAGTTCCGGCAGTAGAAGAAAATAAAGAGGCAAATGAGATTCCGGTAGAAGCTTTTGACATGATGATTGGAAATATCATTGATGATAAAGAAGTACAGGATAAAGTTGGCTATGAAAAATATGATATCGTAGTTGCTAATATTTTAGCAGATGTATTAGTTCCACTGACTCCGGTTATCTTAAATCAGATGAAAAAAGGTGGAATTTATATTACATCCGGTATCATTGATGACAAAGAAGAAACTGTTGTAAATGCGGTAAAAGCAGCCGGTCTTGAAGTGTTAGAGGTTACACATCAGGGAGAATGGGTGTCTGTTACGGCCAGAAAAAATTAAGGAGCAAAAAATGTATCGTTTTTTTGTAGAACCGTCTCAGGTAGAAGAAACGTTCATTCGCATCTGTGGCAGTGATGTCAATCATATCAAAAATGTACTGCGGATGAAAACCGGAGAGGAAATCCTGATTAGTACCGGAGAGACAATGGAATATACGTGCTACATCGAGGAATTTTTAGAAGATGAAGTTACTGCGCATATCATGTATGCACAGGAAGCAGGATATGAACTTTCTTCTAAAATCTATCTGTTTCAGGGACTTCCAAAGTCAGACAAAATGGAATGGATTATTCAAAAGGCAGTAGAGCTGGGTGTGCATCAGGTGATACCGGTGGCAACTAAGCGAGCAGTTGTGCGTCTGGAGGGAAAAAAAGAGGTAAACAAGCAGCGTAGATGGCAGGCAATTTCGGAAAGTGCGGCAAAGCAGTCCAAACGTATGTATGTGCCGGAAGTCAGCCATGTGATGAGTTTTAAAGAAGCCCTTGCTTATGCAAAAAATCTGGATGTGATTCTTTTACCTTATGAGCGTGCAAAAGGGATGCAGGAGACAAAAGCAATCATAAACAGTATAAAACCAGGTCAGTCGATTGGAATTTTCATAGGACCGGAAGGTGGTTTCGATGAAAAAGAAGTCGAACAGTCAATGGATGAGGGTGCAAAAGCAATCACTCTTGGAAAACGAATTTTACGAACAGAAACAGCGGGATTGACAGTGCTTTCAGTTCTGATGTTTGCTTTGGAGGAATAAAATAAAATGGAAGCATATCTTGATAATTCAGCAACCACACGATGCTTTGAAGAGGTAAGAGACATTGTAGTAAAAACTATGATGGAAGATTATGGAAATCCGTCTGCAATGCACAAAAAAGGCGTGGAAGCAGAACAGTATGTAAAAGATGCGACAGAAAAAATTGCAAAGACTTTAAAGGTACAGGAAAAAGAAATTTATTTTACATCAGGCGGAACAGAATCCGATAACTGGGCACTTGTTGGATGCGCTTATGCAAACCGCAGACAGGGAAAACACATTATTTCTACCGTGTTTGAACATGCAGCAGTTTCAGCACCGCTTGCAGCATTAGAGGAACAGGGATTTGAAATAACAAAAATTCCGGTTGATGCAAACGGAATTCTTTCGATGGAAAAACTGGAATCTGCAATCCGTCCGGATACAATTTTAGTTTCTACGATGTATGTCAATAATGAAGTAGGAGCAGTTGTTCCGGTGGAAGAGATTGGAAAGCTGGTTCATGAAAAGAATCCGAAAACAATTTATCATGTAGATGCAATTCAGGGTTATGGAAAATTCCGTATCTATCCAAAACGGATGGGAATTGATTTGTTATCTGTAAGCAGTCATAAAATTCATGGACCAAAAGGAGTTGGATTTTTATATGTAAATGAAAAAATAAAAATTCAGCCGATGATTCTTGGCGGTGGACAGCAAAAAGGCATGCGTTCCGGTACGGATAATGTTCCGGGAATTGCAGGGCTTGGAGCGGCAGCGAAGAAGATTTATGAAGATTTCGATGAAAAAATTGAACAGTTAAAAGAAAATAAACTGTATCTTGCAAAGAGACTTCAGGAACTGGACAATGTCTTTATCAATGGTCCAAAACCAGAAGATGGGGCACCTCATATTTTAAATGCAAGCTTTGTCGGAGTCAGAAGTGAGGTTCTGCTTCATACCTTAGAAGAAAAACAGATTTATATCTCAGCGGGAAGTGCCTGCTCCAGCCACAAAAGAGCCGCAAGTGCAACTATGCTTGCGCTTGGAATCTCAGCAGAACGCAGAGAATCTGCAATCCGTTTCAGTTTAAGCGAGATGACAACAAAAGAGGAACTCGATTATGCGGTAGATGAAATCGCAAAAGTACTTCCGGTGCTTCGGAAATTTGCACGACATTAAGATGTAAAAGAAGTTAATGAGATAAAAAAGAATAAAAGACAATATTATGAAGTGAAAGGAAACGATATGTTCAAAGCATTTTTGATAAAATATGCAGAGATTGCAATTAAAGGAAAAAACAGATATATTTTTGAAGATGCGCTTGTAGACCAGATTCGTCATGTATTAAAAGAAGTAGATGGCGAATTTTCAGTCGTAAAAGAGCGTGGTCGAATTTATGTCTATGCAGACAGTGAATTTGATTATGATGAGACAATAGAGGCATTAAAACGTGTCTTTGGTATCTTTGGAATTTGCCCGACTGTAGTATTAGAGGACAAAGGCTACGAAGAGTTATCCAAAGAAGTGGTTGCTTATGTGAAAGAGATGTACAAGGATGAGCCAAAAACTTTCAAAATGGACGTGCGTCGTGCAAAGAAGAGTTATCCGATGACGTCTATGGAAATGAACGCACAGCTTGGTGGGGATGTGCTGGATTCCTGTCCGAATATGAAAGTGGATGTGCATGAACCGGATGTGATGATTCATGTGGAAGTCAGAGATAAGATTTATCTGTATTCTGAAGTAATTCCGGGACCGGGCGGTATGCCGGTTGGAACAAATGGAAAAGCGATGCTGTTATTATCCGGTGGAATTGACAGTCCGGTTGCCGGATACATGATTGCAAAACGTGGTGTTAAGATTGATGCTGTATACTTCCATGCTCCGCCATATACAAGTGAAAGAGCAAAACAGAAAGTCGTAGACTTGGCAAAATTAGTAGCAAAATACAGTGGACCGATTCATCTTCATGTTGTAAACTTTACAGATATCCAGCTGTATATTTACGAAAAATGCCCGCATGAAGAATTAACCATTATCATGCGTCGTTATATGATGAAAATTGCAGAAGAATTTGCAAAAAAAGACGGTTGTCTCGGATTGATTACAGGAGAAAGTATCGGTCAGGTGGCAAGCCAGACAATGCACAGCCTTGCGGCTACAAATGAAGTCTGCACCATGCCGGTATTCCGTCCGGTGATTGGATTTGATAAACAGGAAATTGTAGATGTGGCATTAAAAATCAATACTTATGAGACCTCGATTTTACCGTTTGAAGACTGCTGTACAATCTTTGTTGCGAAACATCCGGTTACAAAACCAAATCTGAAAGTAATTAAACGCTCAGAAGAGAAGTTACAGGATAAGATTGAAGAAATGATGATACAGGCTGTAGAGACAGCAGAGACGATTGTGTGTGAGTAAAATTTGCAATAATAAAATAATAAGAGTCATACAGAATTGTGTGGCTCTTAAGATTTCTTTATTAATGAATGAAAAGCAGAAATAGAAAAAAGGACTGTTAAAACAGTCCTTGGTTTCTATCATCCATTTTATATTAGTCTACTAAATATGGTTTTAAGACAGTAAGAATATCGTCTAAAGCACCATCAGTTGCATGGATGTTTAAATCAATAGATTTGGATAAATCTAAGCTGAAGATACCCATGATAGATTTTGCGTCGATTACGTATCTTCCTGATACTAAATCAAAGTCATAGTCAAATTTTGTGATTTCATTTACAAATGATTTCACTTTGTCGATAGAATTCAGAGAAATTTTAACTGTTTTCATTGGACAAATCCTCCCTTACAATCAGTGTTTTTTGCTTTTTACAAGCATAATGTTACCGTTAATGGGGCAAAAAGTCAATATCTAAAAGAGAGAAATAAAATACAAATAATTCGGAAACTATTCGTCAAAACGCTTAAGAATAAATAGGAGTAAAATAGAAATATATGGAAAAGAAAGTTGCATTGCACAATTTAGGATGTAAAGTAAATGCTTATGAGCTTGAAGCAATGGAACAAATGCTTAAAAATGCGGGGTATGAAATTGTACCATTTGCGCCTGGAGCAGATATTTATATCATTAATACCTGTACGGTTACAAACATTGCAGACCGCAAATCAAGACAGATGCTTCATAAGGCAAAGAAAATGAATCCTCAGGCAGTTGTTGTGGCAGCAGGCTGTTATGCGCAGGCGCAAAAAGGAGAAGAAATTGACGAGGCAATTGATATTGTGCTTGGAAATAACAGAAAGCAGGATTTGATTGCCGTGCTGGAAGAGTATCAAAGCGGAAATGGTCAGAAGGAAGAGAGAATAGACCTTGAAAAACCGGTAGAATACGAAGAACTGGAGCTGGCTTCCACAGGAGAGCACACCAGAGCTTATTTAAAAGTACAGGACGGATGCAATCAGTTCTGTAGTTACTGTATTATTCCTTATGTCAGAGGTCGTGTCAGAAGCCGTAAGAGAGAGGAAGTCATAAAAGAAGTAGAACGTCTGGTAGCACTTGGATATCAGGAATTTGTTTTAACCGGAATCCATTTAAGTTCTTATGGGATTGACTGTGAGGATAGTCTGTTAAATCTGATTGTGGCAGTACAGAATGTTGAGGGTGTAAAAAGAATTCGTCTGGGCTCTTTAGAACCGCGTATTATTACAGAAGAGTTTGTAAAGACATTAAGCAGCCTGCCGGCTATCTGCCCGCATTTTCATTTATCTTTGCAGAGTGGATGCACGGAAACTTTAAAACGAATGAATCGCAAATATACCGCAGGAGAATACTTAGAAGGATGCCGTCTGCTTCGAAAATATTTTGACCATCCGGCACTGACAACCGATGTAATTGTAGGATTTCCGGGGGAAACAGAGGAAGAATTTAAGGCCTCTAAGGAAATGGTGTCAGAAGCTAAATTCTATGAGACTCATATTTTTAAATATTCAAGAAGAAAAGGCACAAGAGCAGATAAAATGGAAAATCAGATTCCGGAACAGGTAAAAGCAAGCAGAAGTCATGAGATGATTGAGCTTGGAAAAGCACATCAGAAAGAATATATGGAATATTATCTTGGAAAACAGGTTGAGATTTTATTTGAGGAAACAACCGAGATTAATGGACAGACTTACTGGGTCGGTCATACAAGAGAGTATATAAAAGTTGCTGTTTTATCAGAAAAAAATCTGGAGAATCAGCTTGTAACAGGAGAAATTACCGAATTTCTTCAGGATGGGATTTTTAACTGCCGAATATAATGGTTGAATTTCCTAGAAAGATATATTAAAATAGTGGTAAAGTTTTAGATAAGGGCGTGATAATATGGGAAATTTAGATAGTACACAATATTTTAATGTAAAAGGCGATCCGGAAATCAGAGTAAAAGATGTTTTGGATTTGGTATACAATGCGATGGCAGAAAAAGGATATAATCCGGTGAATCAGATTGTCGGATATATTATGTCAGGAGACCCGACTTATATTACGAGCTACAAGGGAGCAAGAAGTACAATTATGAAAGTGGAGCGCGATGAACTTGTAGAGGAACTTTTAAAAGAATACATTAAAAATGAGTCCTGGAAGCACGAGTAAGATTATGAGAGTGATGGGACTGGATTATGGCTCTAAGACTATCGGGGTGGCAATCAGCGACCCTTTAGGTCTTACAGCGCAGGGAATTGAAATTATTCGTCGGGAAGAAGAAAATAAGTTAAGAAAATCCCTTCGCCGGATAGAAGAACTGATTAAGGAATATCAGGTAGAAGAAATCGTTCTGGGATTTCCGAAAAACATGAACAATACAATTGGAGAACGGGCGGAGAAATCGCTGCAGTTAAAGGAAACACTGGAAAGAAGATGTAAACTGCCGGTAATTATGTGGGATGAGAGACTGACAACTGTTGAAGCAAACCGCACACTGATGGAAAGTAAAGTGCGCAGGGAGAACAGAAGTAAATATGTGGATATGATTGCTGCAGTATTTATTCTGCAGGGATATCTGGATTCAAAAGCAAACCCGGGTACAGTTTAATTTCGGTTAAAATGCCAGAAATGGTATTTTTAAGAAAAAAAGAAACGGCTGTTATCCGGGATTTTAGCGTATAAAAAAATAAATTACGATAAGAAAGGATGAGGTTATGGAAACAATTATTTTTGACGGAGAGGACGGAAGCCAGCTTGAACTTGGAGTTCTTGCGCAGACAAGAGTAAATGGAAGTGTTTATTTGCTGACAGTAGACCCGGAAGAGTCCGGTGAAGAAGGCAGTGCAGCTTATATTTTAAAAGACACTTCAGAAGATGGAGACAAGGATGGCTGTTATGTATTTGTAGAGGATGACACAGAATTTGATGCAGTGTATAAAGTCTTTGAAGTGATGTTGGATGAGATTGATTTTGAATAAGAATAATAAAAGGAACGGCAAATATTGGAGGAATTAATTTGAAAAAAAACAACAACTCAAAATTGAAAATCATTCCATTGGGCGGACTGGAACAAATTGGAATGAACATTACAGCCTTTGAATATGAGGATAGTATTGTTGTAGTAGACTGCGGACTTTCCTTCCCGGAGGACGATATGCTGGGAATTGATTTAGTTATTCCGGATGTCACCTACTTAAAAGAAAATATTTCCAAAGTAAAAGGCTTTGTAATTACCCATGGTCATGAAGACCATATCGGAGCACTTCCTTATGTATTAAAAGAAGTGAATGTGCCGATTTATGCAACAAAACTTACCATCGGACTGATTGAGAATAAATTAAAAGAACACAATCTGCTCCGTACAACCAAACGGAAAGTGATTCGTCATGGACAGTCCATTAACCTTGGCTGTTTCAGAATCGAATTTATTAAAACAAATCACAGTATTCAGGATGCTTCCGCACTGGCAATCTATTCACCGGCAGGAATTGTCGTGCATACCGGTGACTTTAAAGTGGATTACACTCCTGTATTTGGGGATGCAATTGATTTACAGAGATTTGCAGAGATTGGAAAAAAAGGTGTCCTTGCGTTGATGTGCGACAGTACGAATGCGGAGCGAAAAGGCTTTACGATGTCAGAACGTACTGTAGGAAGAACATTTGACAATATTTTTGCGGAGCATAGAAATACAAGAATTATTATTGCAACATTTGCCTCAAATGTGGACCGTGTACAGCAGATTATCAACTCAGCCTATAAATATGGGAGAAAAGTTGCGGTAGAGGGTCGAAGCATGGTAAATGTCATCGGTACAGCCGCAGAACTTGGCTATCTGAAGATTCCAGATAAAACGTTAATTGATATCGACCAGCTTAAAAACTATCCGGATGAGAAAGTTGTATTGATTACGACAGGAAGTCAGGGAGAATCTATGGCGGCATTGTCCCGTATGGCAGCAAGTATTCATAAGAAAGTTACGATTAAGCCAAACGATACGATTATTTTCAGTTCCAATCCGATTCCAGGAAATGAAAAAGCAGTATCAAAGGTGATTAATGAATTAAGTATGAAAGGTGCAGACGTTATCTTTCAGGATGCACACGTTTCCGGACATGCATGTCAGGAAGAGATTAAACTGATTTATTCCCTTGTAAAACCGAAGTATGCCATTCCGGTGCATGGAGAGTACAGACACTTAAAAGCACAGGCAGGTGTGGCAGAAGAACTTGGAATTCCAAAGGAAAATATCTTTATTCTTTCTTCCGGTGATGTGCTTGAACTAAATGAAGAAGAACCGGCAAGAGTAACCGGACAGGTTCGTACGGGAGCAATCTTTGTTGATGGTCTTGGTGTTGGAGATGTTGGAAATATCGTACTTTGTGATCGTCAGCATCTTTCTGAAGATGGTATTATGATTGTTGTGCTCACTTTAGAAAAACATTCGAGCAATCTTCTCGCAGGACCGGATATCGTATCACGTGGTTTTGTCTATGTGCGTGAATCGGAAGATTTAATGGAAGAGGCCAGAAGTGTAGTGGAAGAGGCGATTGACAGCTGTCTGGAGAGACATATTACAGACTGGGGCAAGATGAAAAATGTGATTAAAGATTCTCTGGGAGAATTCTTGTGGAAGAGAACCAAGAGAAGTCCGATGATTCTGCCGATTATTATGGAGGCATAATTCCATGAGTAATATTGATTATTATGTAAACAGGGTGATTGAGGAGATTAAAAGTGAGAGTGTTTACAGACAATACACGACTTCTCTTGAAAAGCTTAACGCAAATCCTGAGATAAAACGGCAGGTCGATGAATTGCGCAGATTAAACTATCAGGCGCAGATTAAAAATGATGATATAGACTCTTATGACACCATAGATGACATTGATGATAAGATAAATGAATTAAGCTGTATACCGGAAGTGAATCAGTTTTTAGAGGCAGAAGCTTCGCTTTGCAGACTCCTGCAGGATATTTCGGTAAGAGTACATGAGGCGATTCATTTAGATGTACCGGACTTGAATTAGGGGAATGCTTATCGGCATTCAATTGGCAGGATTAGCAGGAGACTTTAATATTCCGAGGGTGCATTAAGAAAATAAGGAGAAAAAAATGGGAAGAGGAATCAGAAAACAGGGTGCGGCATCAATTTTTGCAGGTGGATTTTTCCGCTTTGCTGTGTATGCCTGTGTGGTGTGTGCCGTGATTTATGTTGGAAAATCAGCGTATGATTTTGGATATGCGATTTTCGACCAGATACCTGTGGATGATGAAGACCATGGAGAAGATGTAACTGTTGTAATCAAAGACGGAGCGTCGGTGTATCAGATTGGAAAGATTTTAAAAAGCAAAGGTCTGATTAAAGATGCAAAAGTATTTGTGGTACAGGAAAGTCTTTCAAATTATAAAGATAAATTACAGTCGGGAACTTATATTTTAAATACTTCTATGACGACAGATGAAATGCTGGCAGTGCTTGCAAGAGAAGATATGACAGGACAGCCGGAGCAGGATTCCACGGATTCTCTGGATACCTCAGCGGATGGTACAGATGTGCAGACAACAGAAGAGGCCGTTACAGATGAGAGTCAGGATGCGTCAGGAGAACAGGCAGGAGAAACGGCTGAATAAGAGGGAAAAAAAGTGATTGTTGATGAAAGAATGGTTACCTATATAAACTCTCTGGACAAAGGAAATACGCCTTTTTTGACTCAGCTTGAAAAGGATGCAAAGGAAAATTATGTGCCGATTATACGGCGGGAAATGCAGAGCTTTTTAAAAGTAATGCTACAGATAGCAAGTCCCCATCTCATCTTAGAGGTGGGGACTGCTGTTGGTTTTTCCACTCTTCTTATGAGTGAGTATGCACCGAAAGACTGCAGAATCACGACGATAGAAAATTATGAGAAGAGAATACCGATTGCCAGAGAAAATTTTAAAAAAGCAGGAAAAGAAGAGCAGATTACCTTATTAGAAGGTGATGCGGCCCAAATTTTAAAGACGCTGGAGGGAAGTTATGATTTTATCTTTATGGACGCAGCAAAAGCACAGTATATTAACTTCTTTCCGGATGTGCTGAGGCTTTTGAAAAAAGGCGGAATTTTAATTTCTGATAATGTACTGCAAGATGGAGATATTATTGAATCCCACTTTGCGGTGGAGAGAAGAAACCGGACAATTTATAAGCGGATGAGGGAATACCTTTATGTGCTGAAAAATCATGAAGAGCTTGAGACAAGTATTATTCCTCTCGGTGATGGAGTGACGCTTAGTATTAAGAAATAGAAAGGCAGGAAAGATGAGAGCAAAACCAGAGTTATTAATTCCGGCAAGCAGTCTGGAAGTTTTAAAAATAGCGGTTATTTTTGGTGCAGATGCAGTTTATATCGGAGGAGAAGCCTTTGGTCTGCGTGCAAAGGCAAGAAACTTTTCTATGGAAGACATGAAAGAGGGAATTGAATTTGCACATCAGCACCATGTAAAAGTATATGTAACAGCAAACATTTTGGCACACAACAAAGATTTGGACGGAGTAAGAGAATATTTCCGTGAATTAAAAGAAATCAGGCCAGATGCACTGATTATTTCTGACCCGGGTGTATTTATGATTGCAAAAGAAGTATGTCCGGAGATTGAACGTCATATCAGTACTCAGGCAAATAATACCAATTATGAAACTTATAAGTTCTGGTATGGACTGGGCGCAAAACGTGTGGTCAGTGCAAGAGAACTTTCTTTAGAAGAGATTAAACAGATTCGTGCAAATATTCCGGATGATTTGGAAATCGAAACTTTTATTCATGGTGCAATGTGTATTTCTTATTCCGGAAGATGTCTCTTAAGCAATTTCTTTACCGGAAGAGATGCCAATCAGGGTGCGTGTACGCATCCGTGCAGATGGAAATATTCGATTGTAGAAGAAACCAGACCGGGAGAATACATGCCGGTTTATGAAAACGAGCGTGGAACTTATATCTTTAACTCAAAAGATTTATGTATGATTGAGCATATGGATGATATTCTGACTTCAGGAATCGACAGCTTAAAAATTGAAGGACGAATGAAAACCGCCCTTTATGTGGCAACGGTTGCAAGAACCTACAGAAAAGCCATTGATGATTATTTTGAGAGTCCAAAATTATACCGGGAAAATATGGAATGGTATAAAGAGCAGATTATGGGCTGTACCTATCGTCTGTTTACCACTGGATTTTTTTATGGAAAGCCAGATGAAACTTCCCAGATTTATGACAGTAATACTTATGCAAAAGACTACACATATCTTGGTTTCTTGGAAGAAAAGACAGAAAAAGGACTCTATCGAATCACCCAGAGAAATAAATTCCTTGTAGGAGAAACGATAGAGGTCATGCGTCCGGATGGAGAAAACCGTCTGGTTACGGTAAAAGCAATCTATGATGAAGAGGGAAATTCCTGTGATAGTGCTCCACATCCACAGCAGGTGCTGTATCTGGATTTGGGAGAAGATTTAAATGTCTTTGACCTTTTAAGAAGAAAAGAAAGCGTTTCTTAACTTTAAAATCGCATTTTTTTCAATACGGGACACATAAGAGCGGCTGATATTCAGCCGCTTTGCTATTTCCCTCTGGGTCAGCTCATCACAGCCATAAAGCCCAAAGCGTAGTTTTAAGACTTCCGCTTCCCTCCTAGTCAGTACGAAACCGAGCAGATAGTAAAGTTTACGGATATCCTGTTTTAAAGAATAATTTTTTACGACATCGACAGGTTCATTTTCAATCACATCAAGCAGATTGATTTCATTTCCTTCACGGTCTGTGCCGATTGGTTCGTAAAGAGAAATATCTTTGCTGGTTTTCTTTTTAGAACGAAGCAGCATAAGCAGTTCATTGTCGATACAGCGGGCAGCATAAGTGGAGAGCCGGTTGGATTTTTCCTGATTAAATGTATGAATTGCTTTTATCAGACCGATTGTTCCAATCGAAATCAGGTCATCTAATTCTTCTTCAACCCCTTGATATTTTTTTACAATATGTGCTACAAGGCGCAGATTGCGTTCGATGAGAACATTTTTTGCTTCCTGACTGCCCCTTTTGTATTCTTGGAGATAATATTTTTCCTCCTCGGATGTCAAGGGCTTAAGAAATGTTTTCAAGCAGCCTTACCTCAAAGGGATTTAATAATAGTCTATGAGAAAAAGGGATAAATTGTGCTTTTCCCAAAAAAGAAAAAATGCTTGTATCAAAAGGAAAATTGTGATACGATAATCAAATCAGAAAACAATTCATGTTTTCCGGTACAGCTGCTTAATCTTCGCTGTACCAGTTCTGGCAGTTCTGCCGTTTTTTCAAATTTTAAATTTATTTAATTTCAAATCTAAGACAAGTAATTATGAGTTTAGGAGGCATTTTATGTATGTTCAGTAAAGTGTTGTCAGCGGCTATTGATGGGGCAAGATGCGTTCCGGTATCAGTAGAAGTGGATGCAAGTAATGGACTTCCGGCTTTTTTGATGGTAGGAGATTTATCTTATCAGGTAAAAGAAGCGCAAGAGAGAGTCCGTACTGCGATAAGAAACAGTGGAATGACAATTCCACCCAAAAGAGTAACTGTAAATTTAGCACCTGCGGATGTCCGTAAAGACGGAAATCATTTTGATTTGCCAATAGCGGCTTCGCTTATGATTGCATTTGGCTTTCTGGAAGCGGAAAAATTCGATGGCGTGATGCTTGCCGGAGAACTTGGCTTAAATGGCAGGATTAATGGAGTCAGAGGAATTCTGCCTTTTGTAGAAACCGCTTACAAAAAGGGATGTCGGCTTTGTATTGTGCCAAAGCAAAATTACAGGGAAGCACGGATGATTGGACAGATTTCTGTGCTTGGAGTGGAGTCTTTGCAGGAATTTTTAAGCTGTGCCAGAAAAGAAAACTGGGGGCTTTTAGAAGATACAAAAGAAGAGCCGGTTTTACTGCCTGCAAAGAAAGAAGAAATCGAAGATTTTGCTGATATTCAAGGTCAGGAATATGTGAAGCGGGCAGCCGTGATTGCGGCAGCAGGGATGCATAACTTTCTTATGACCGGTCCAAAGGGGACAGGAAAGACGATGATTGCCAGAAGAATCCCAGGGATTCTGCCAGAACCTACCAAAGAAGAACTGCTTGAAGTATCAAAGATTTACAGCATTTCAGGTCTGTTATCCGAAGAGAAACCATTTCTTTTATCTCGTCCATTTCGGGCACCCCATCACACCATTTCACCGGCAGCACTTGCAGGAGGTGGAAAGTATCCAAAAGCCGGAGAAATCACGCTTGCCCATAAGGGCGTTCTTTTCTTAGATGAATTTCCGGAGTTTTCCCATGAATGTATTGAATTATTAAGACAGCCGTTAGAAGAACGGAAAATTTTAATCAGCCGAAGCGGAGGTTCGTACTTGTTTCCGGCCGATTTTATGCTAGTTGCTGCAATGAACCACTGTCCCTGTGGTCAGTTTCCGGATTTAAATCGGTGCAGTTGTACGTTTCAGGAAGTAAATCGTTATCAGAATCGAATCAGTGGTCCGATTTTAGACAGAATTGATATTGTGGCAGAAGTGTCGGGAATTTCTTATCAGGAACTGACCGGAAAACGGAAAGAAAAAAGTTCAAAAAATTTTAGAAAAGAAGTTGAGATGGCAGTAAAGGTACAAGGGGAACGCTATCAGGAGAAAAAGATTCGGTTTAATTCTCAGCTTTCCGGTAAATTATTGGAGGAGTTTTGCAATGTAAGTGCAGAGGGACAGCGAATTTTGGAAAAAGCGTATAAAAAAATGAGATTAAGTGCAAGGGCATATCATAAAATCTTAAAAACGGCACGTACCATTGCGGATTTGGAACAGGAAGAGGAGATAAAAGAAGCACATATCAGTGAAGCACTTTGTTATCGAAGAGTAGAAGGAAAGGACACTTGAAATATGGAAGAAAAAATTGTGAGTTATACACCGGACGATTTTGAATATCCGGATAAATTAAGAAATTTTAAAGACAGACCCAAACGGTTGTATGTAAAAGGAAAACTTCCGGATCCAAATCGAAAAAGTGTGGCGATTATCGGGGCAAGAATGTGCAGTTATTACGGCAGAACGCAGGCTTATGAATTTGCAAAAGAATTTGCTTCTTGTGGAGTCCAGGTTATCAGCGGACTGGCAAGAGGAATTGATGGCTGGGCACATAAAGGTGCAATTGATGGCGGAGGAGAAACATTTGCGGTGCTTGGTTGTGGAGTGGATATTTGTTATCCGAGCCAGAATATCAATCTCTATCGTGAGATTCAGAAAAAGGGAGGAATTATCTCTGAGTATGAGGAAGGAGAGAAACCCCTTGGATGGCATTTTCCGTTAAGAAATCGAATTATCAGTGGGCTTGCTGATATTGTTTTAGTAATCGAGGCAAAGAAAAAAAGCGGTTCATTAATTACAGTAGAGTATGCACTTGAGCAGGGAAAATCCGTCTATGCGCTTCCGGGAAGAGTGGGGGAAGCATTAAGTGAAGGATGCAACAATTTAATTTTTCAGGGAGCACAAATTGCAAAAAATGTGGAAATTATCCTCGAAGAACTCGAAATTTTGGATAAAATGACGAAAGAAAAGAATAAAAAAACAGAGATAAGGCTTGCAAGAAAAGAAGAAATGGTGTATAGTTGTGTGGATTTGAAACCAAAACACCTGGACGAAATTATAAAATTGACTGACTTGGAATTGCTTGAAGTGCAGGAAATTTTGGTGAAATTAGAGTTGATGGAACTTGTAACAGAGCCAATAAAGAATTATTATGCCAGAGCGGGAGGTTGATATGGCAAAGTATTTAGTGATAGTGGAATCGCCGGCAAAAGTAAAGACAATAAAAAAATTTTTAGGTTCCAATTATGAAGTCATGGCATCAAACGGACATGTAAGAGATTTGCCGAAAAGCCAGTTGGGGTTTAGTGTAGAAAATGATTATGAACCAAAGTATATAACAATTCGCGGAAAGGGTGACATTTTAGCAGCACTTCGAAAATCTGCGAAAAAAGCAGATAAAGTTTATCTTGCGACTGACCCTGACCGTGAGGGAGAAGCAATTTCATGGCATCTTTCAAAGGCATTGAAGTTAGATGATAAAAAGATGCGTCGTATTACCTTTAATGAAATTACAAAAACAGCAGTCAAAGCTTCTATTAAAGAGGCTAGAGAGATTGATTTAAAATTAGTGGATGCACAGCAGACCAGAAGAATGTTAGACCGTATGGTTGGATATAGAATCAGTCCGGTTTTATGGGCGAAAGTAAAACGTGGATTGAGTGCAGGACGTGTGCAGTCTGTTGCTCTTCGTATTATTGGAGACAGAGAAGAAGAAATCAATGCATTTATACCGGAGGAATATTGGACTTTAGAGGCACAGTTTGCGGTAAAAGGTGAGAAAAAACCGCTGACTGCAAAATTTTATGGAAAAAAAGGACAGAGAATCAATATTCATTCCAAAGGAGAACTCGATGAAATTTTAAAAAACCTTGAGGGTGCAAGCTATGAGGTGGATGAAGTAAAAAAGGGAGAGCGTACCAAAAAAGCACCATTTCCATTTACTACCAGTACCTTACAGCAGGAAGCCTCCAAAGTGTTAAACTTCTCGACACAGAAAACCATGCGTCTTGCACAGCAGTTATATGAAGGAATTGATATCAAGGGAAATGGAACAGTCGGTGTGATTACTTATCTGCGTACGGATTCAACCCGTATCTCGGATGAAGCCCAGAAAGCAGCACAAGAGTATATTACAGAACAGTATGGAGAAGAATATACCAAAGTAACTGAGAAAAAAGATAGTAATAAGAAGAAAATTCAGGATGCGCATGAAGCGATTCGTCCAACCGATATTACAAGAACCCCGATTTCTTTAAAAGAGTCTTTAACCAGAGACCAGTTCCGTCTGTATCAGTTAATTTGGAAACGTTTTACCGCAAGTCAGATGCAGACTGCAAAATATGAAACCACTTCCGTTAAAATTAAAGGCGGAGAGTATTATTTTACAACATCTGCATCGAAATTAAAATTTGATGGTTTCATGGCAGTTTATGTGCAGGAAGATGATGAAAAATCAGATAAGACGGTTTTGACAAAAGGGCTCGATGAGACGAGTGAGCTGACATTTGAGAAATTTAATGAACAACAGCATTTTACTCAGCCACCGGCTCATTATACAGAGGCGACTCTTGTAAAAACATTAGAAGAACTTGGAATTGGACGTCCAAGTACCTACGCACCAACCATTACTACGATTATTGCAAGACGGTATGTTGCAAAGGAAAATAAAAACCTTTATATGACAGAAATTGGTGAAGTAGTCAATAATATTATGAAAACTTCTTTTCTAAGTATTGTAGATGTACATTTTACGGCAACAATGGAAGAACTGCTCGACAGTATTGCAGAAGGATTGATTGAGTGGAAAACGGTAATTCGCAATTTCTATCCGGATTTGGATGAGGCAGTAAAGACAGCAGAAAAGGAACTTGAAGAAGTTAAGATAGAAGATGAGGTAACCGACGTAATCTGTGAACAGTGCGGAAGAAATATGGTAATCAAATACGGACCGCATGGAAAATTTCTGGCTTGCCCTGGATTTCCGGAATGTCGTAATACCAAACCATATCTGGAAAAAATCGGAGTACCGTGTCCAATCTGTGGAAAAGAAGTAGTAATGCGCAGAAGTAAAAAAGGACGCCGTTATTATGTCTGTGAAAACAATCCGGAATGTGAATTTATGTCCTGGCAGAAGCCATCCAAAGAAAAATGTCCAAATTGCGGTGGATATATGGTAGAAAAAGGAAACAAACTGGTCTGTGCAAATGAACAGTGTGGATTTGTGAAAATACAGCCGAAAGACAAAGTCGAAGAGGCTTAAATAAAAATCCAAGTAAAGCGGACATTTGTGGAATAAAAACAATGAAAATAAATGGTTAATTTAGGGCGATTGCAGGAAAAGTCTTGTAGTCGCTCTTTTTGGTGAAAGAAACGAAATTGTTAGAAAAAAATGAATAGACAGAAAATAGCTATATTATCCATTGATTTCAGAATAATTGTGTGGTAAAATGAAAAAAGGAAAAATAAATGTAATATATAGGATTGGATGCTGAACAAAACGAAAGGAGATTTATTATGAGCGTACAATTACTAGACAAGACCAGAAAAATTAATAAACTGCTCCATAATAATCATTCTTCCAAGGTATTATTTAATGATATCTGCGAGGTGATGGTAGAGACTCTGGACTCCAATATACTTGTTATCAGTAAAAAGGGGAAAGTACTTGGTGTCGGAACATGTCAGGGAGTGCAGGAGATTACAGAGCTAATTGACGATGAGGTCGGCGGATTTATTGATAAGCTCTTAAACGAAAGACTGCTTGGAGTTTTGTCAACAAAAGAAAATGTCAATTTACAGACTCTTGGATTTGAAAGCGAAGGTATTGATAAGTATATGGCTATTATCAGTCCGATTGATATTGCAGGAGAACGTTTAGGAACACTCTTTATGTACCGTGATACCAAAAGTTATGATATAGAAGATATTATCGTAAGTGAGTACGGAACAACTGTGGTTGGTCTTGAAATGATGCGTTCCGTTCATGAAGAAAATGCAGAAGAAAATCGGAAGATTCAGGTGGTAAAAGCGGCTTTCAATACACTGTCATTCTCAGAGTTGGAGGCAATCATTCATATCTTTGATGAACTCGACGGAGATGAGGGGATCTTAGTTGCAAGTAAGATTGCAGACCGTGTGGGAATTACAAGGTCTGTGATTGTAAATGCACTTCGTAAGTTTGAAAGTGCAGGAGTTATCGAATCTCGTTCTTCCGGTATGAAAGGAACCTATATTAAAGTTTTGAATGAAGTGATTTTTGATGAACTCGATGAAATTAAAAAAAGAAAAATCGTGAAGAATAATAAATAGAATAGAAATGAATGAATCAAGAATAGAAAGTGAAGAGACTTCATATAGTAAGAGGGAACTTGACTTTCTATTTTTTTATTTACAGAAAATTACTTTCCTGTAAATAAAAAAACGCTCCGCGGGGATGCGCACTGCGGCGTACAAAGTAGATGTCGCAAGCGACCTCCGCAGGCGCGAGAATGTGCCTTGCCACATTCTCTATTTTGAATTTATAAAAATTGTATGAAACATGTACAAAAATAAAAAAATAAGAAAACATAAGAAAAAATGAGAAAACATAAGAAAATATCATGAAATATAAAATATTACACCTTTTGTTGCAGTTGCGGAAATAAGCTGAATTAACTAATATATGACTAACGGTTAGCACTCGATTAAAATGAGTGCTAGTAAAATGAGATTGATAATTCTAAAGGAGGCATTTTAGATATGAAATTAGTACCATTAGGAGACAGAGTTGTATTAAAACAGTTAGTTGCAGAAGAAACTACAAAATCCGGTATCGTATTACCGGGTCAGGCACAGGAAAAACCACAACAGGCAGAAGTAATCGCTGTAGGTCCTGGCGGAGTAGTTGATGGAAAAGAAGTGAAAATGGAAGTTGCCGTTGGAGATCAGGTTATCTATTCCAAATATGCTGGTACAGAAGTGAAATTAGACGGGGAAGAATACATTATCGTAAGACAGAACGACATTCTTGCCGTAGTAAAATAAATAAGAAATTATAATTCTTAAAAATCGTAATTCTCAAAAATCAGGAGGAAAAAAGTAATGGCAAAAGAAATTAAATATGGAGCAGAAGCAAGAGCAGCTCTTGAAAATGGTGTAAATAAATTAGCAGATACCGTACGTGTGACATTAGGACCGAAAGGAAGAAACGTTGTATTAGACAAATCTTTCGGTGCTCCGCTTATTACAAATGATGGTGTTACAATCGCAAAAGAAATCGAACTAGAAGACGGTTTTGAAAACATGGGTGCACAGCTCATTAAAGAAGTTGCTGCTAAGACAAATGATGTAGCCGGTGATGGTACTACAACCGCAACTGTACTGGCTCAGGCAATGGTTCATGAAGGAATGAAAAACCTGGCAGCAGGTGCCAACCCGATTATCTTAAGAAAAGGTATGAAAAAAGCAACTGCAAAAGCTGTAGAAGCAATTCAGGCAATGAGCGGAACAATTGAAAGCAAAGATCAGATTGCAAGGGTTGCAGCAATTTCTGCTGGTGATGACGAAGTTGGTGAAATGGTAGCAGATGCTATGGAAAAAGTAAGCAATGACGGTGTTATCACAATCGAAGAATCCAAAACAATGAAAACAGAACTGGATTTAGTAGAAGGTATGCAGTTTGACAGAGGATATATTTCTGCATATATGGCAACAGATATGGACAAAATGGAAGCTGTATTAGATGATCCATATATTTTGATTACAGATAAGAAAATTTCTAATATCCAGGATTTACTTCCGGTATTAGAGCAGATTGTAAAATCCGGTGCAAAACTGTTAATCATCGCAGAAGATATCGAAGGAGAAGCGCTGACTACTCTTATCGTAAACAAATTAAGAGGAACATTCTCTGTAGTAGCTGTAAAAGCTCCTGGATATGGTGACAGAAGAAAAGAAATGCTTCGTGATATCGCAATCCTGACAAATGGTACAGTTGTATCTGACGAACTGGGTATTGAATTAAAAGACGTAACGATGGATCAGCTTGGACGTGCAAAATCTGTTAAAGTACAGAAAGAAACAACAGTTATCGTTGATGGTGAAGGTTCTAAAGAAGATATCGAAGCAAGAATCGCTCAGATTAAACATCAGATTGCTGAAACAACTTCTGAGTTTGATAAAGAAAAATTACAGGAAAGACTTGCAAAACTTTCCGGTGGAGTTGCTGTTATCCGTGTAGGTGCTGCAACAGAAACAGAAATGAAAGAAGCAAAACTTCGTATGGAAGATGCTTTAAATGCAACAAGAGCAGCTGTAGAAGAAGGTATTATCGCAGGTGGCGGTTCTGCTTATATCCATGCATCGAAAGAAGTTGCAAAACTGGTTGAAGAACTTGACGGCGATGAAAAAACAGGTGCAAGAGTGGTATTAAAAGCTCTGGAAGCTCCTCTGTTCCATATTTCTGCAAACGCAGGTCTGGAAGGCTCTGTTATTATCAATAAAGTAAGAGAATCTGAAGTTGGTGTTGGATTTGATGCATTCCATGAAGAGTATGTAAATATGGTAGAAAAAGGAATCCTTGACCCGACTAAAGTTACAAGAAGTGCATTACAGAACGCAACAAGTGTTGCCGGAACTCTGTTAACAACAGAAGCAGTTGTTTCTACAATCAAAGAAGAGACTCCTGCAATGCCAGCAGGTAATCCGGGAATGGGTATGATGTAATTTAACCAAAGCGGATTGCGAACATCCGATTGACATTTAAAAAAATTCTTATGCCGGTGTCAGCTAGACACCGGCATTTCTTTATGATAGACTAAAAGAGATAAGAAAAAATGCATGAAAATGCACGAAAAAACGAAAGGAGAACGAAGTGAACGACACATATTCAGAACTTCTGATAAAAAAAGAAGTAACTGCAAAAGATAAGATGATAAAAGTGCTTTTGATTGCACTGATTGCACTTATGGCAGTTGCCGGAATTTTAATTACACCGCTTGCATTTATTGCAGCGATTGCGCTTGGAATTGCAGCCTATTTTGTGTTTCCGAATCTGGATTTGGAATTTGAGTATGTCTATGTAAATGGAGAACTCGATATTGACAAAATCATGGCGAAGATGAAGAGAAAAAGAGCCAAAAGTTTTGAACTTTCCAAAATGGAAATTATGGCGCCGGTAAAATCCCATAGACTGGATTATCAGAACCAGAATACCAAAATGAAAGTTTATGATTTTTCATCAGGAAATCCATCGCATAAAATTTTTGCGATGATTATTCCTAGTGACAATGAACTCTGTAAAGTGTTGCTTGAGCCGGACGAAGAACTTTTAAAAAATATTGAAAAAAGTTGTCCGAGAAAAGTTTTTGTGGATTGACACTTTTGTCGGAATTTGTTATAATTTATTACTATAAACAAAATGAAGGGAGAAAGACAATGGGTAAGATTATTGGTGAAGGCATTACCTTTGACGATGTACTCTTAGTACCGGCTTATTCTGAGGTGATTCCAAATCAGGTTGATTTAACAACTTATCTGACAAAAAAAGTAAAACTGAACATTCCGATGATGAGTGCAGGAATGGATACGGTTACAGAACATCGTATGGCAATTGCTATGGCAAGACAGGGTGGAATTGGTATTATCCACAAAAATATGTCAATTGAAGCACAGGCAGACGAAGTAGATAAAGTAAAACGTTCTGAAAATGGTGTTATCACCGACCCGTTTTATTTATCTCCAGAACATACACTGGAAGATGCAAATAATCTTATGGCAAAATTCCGTATTTCAGGTGTGCCAATCACGGAAAACGGAAAATTAGTTGGTATTATTACAAACCGAGATTTGAAATTTGAAGAAGATTTCAGCAGAAAAATCAAGGAATGTATGACATCCGAAAATCTTGTAACAGCAAGGGAGGGTGTTACACTGGAAGATGCAAAGAAAATCCTTGCAAAATCCAGAAAAGAGAAACTTCCAATTGTCGATGAGAATTTCAATTTAAAAGGTCTTATTACCATTAAAGATATCGAAAAACAGATTAAGTATCCCTTATCTGCGAAAGATGCACAGGGCAGACTGCTGTGTGGTGCAGCAGTAGGTATCACAGCAAACGTTATGGCTCGTGTGGATGCACTTGTAAAAGCAAATGTTGACGTTGTTGTCGTAGACTCTGCTCATGGACATTCTGCAAATATTTTAAAAGCAGTCCGCGAAATGAAAGAAAAATATCCGGATTTACAGGTAATTGCCGGTAACGTTGCAACCGGTGCAGCAACAAAGGCTTTAATTGAAGCTGGTGTTGACGCTGTTAAAGTTGGTATCGGTCCTGGTTCTATCTGTACAACTCGTGTCGTTGCAGGTATCGGTGTTCCGCAGATTACTGCAGTTATGGACTGTTACGAAGCAGCAAAAGAATATGGTATCCCGATTATTGCAGACGGTGGTATTAAATACTCAGGCGATATGACAAAAGCAATCGCAGCCGGAGCAAACGTATGTATGATGGGAAGTATGTTTGCCGGATGTGATGAAAGCCCTGGAGATTTTGAATTATATCAGGGAAGAAAATATAAAGTATACCGTGGAATGGGCTCTATTGCAGCAATGGAAAACGGAAGTAAAGACCGTTATTTCCAGGAAAATGCAAAGAAATTAGTTCCGGAAGGTGTTGAAGGACGTGTTGCATACAAAGGACATGTTGAAGATACAGTATTCCAGTTAATCGGTGGACTTCGTTCCGGTATGGGATATTGTGGAGCAAAAGATATTGAAACATTAAAAGCAACAGGACGTTTTGTTAAGATTACTGCTGCGTCTTTGAAAGAATCACATCCACATGACATTCATATCACAAAAGAAGCTCCGAACTACAGCGTAGATGACAAATAATACAAAAGAGTTTCAGATGTAAACATAAACGGCAGGAGCTGTTGTCTTTGGGCAATGGTTTCTGCCGTTTTTGGCATTGGGGAGAGTTTTTTATGAAACGAAAGAAAAAAAGAATCAGAACAAGATGGAATATAAAGGTATTCGTTATTTATGCAGTGACTTTATTTTTCATTATTTTTGGGGTAAAAACTGCGGTTGTTAAGATTGCAGAATTGATACAGGGCAGAGTAGAAGCACAGTCTCAGGAAGAGACAGATGTAACGGCAGAAGAAGCGGAAAAAAACGCAGACTTTCCGGGAGCACCACCGTTTACAGTTGATTTGCTTGATATCAATGAATATTCAAGACCCGGAATTGCGCTTGAAAAAATCAATGGAATTGTGATTCATTATACGGCAAATCCAAAGAGTACTGCAAAACAGAACAGGGATTATTTTGAAGGGTTAAAAGACAGCCATGAGACAAAGGCAAGCAGTCATTTTGTAGTGGGAATAAAAGGGGAGATTGTTCAGTGTATTCCAAGTTCAGAGATTTCGTATGCTTCTAATTCGAGAAACAGTGATACCCTTTCAATTGAATGTTGTCATAAAGATAAGAGTGGAAAATTTACAAAAGAGACCTATCAGTCTTTAGTTGAATTAGTTGGATGGCTTTGTCAGAGATTTGGACTTACCAGTGAGCAGGTGATTCGTCATTATGATGTGACAGGAAAGAACTGCCCGAAATATTTTGTAGAACATGAAGATGAGTGGGAACAGTTTAAGAAAGATGTAGATGTTCAGATTGCAGTTGTGGAACAGGAAGTAGAAACTGCCAGTCAACAATAAATTTGGATTTGAAAGGAAAGATTTAAGATGAAAAAGAAAAAAATTTTACAGCGGGCAGTTACCTATTATCGTTCTCACATGTGGTGCTCTCTTTTGGTTTCGATTTTTGGCATGATTTTTATCATTGCTCTGATTTTATTGGGATATATGAAGAGCAAGTATTATCAGTATCTGCTCGATACGACTTATGAATCAGAGAAAGTGATGATAGAGTCTGTTAACAAAAATATTGAAAATCAGATAGAGTCCTTTATTGATTTAGGGGCAAATATTGCAGTGGATGAGCGGCTTGTACAGGAAATTGAAAGTTATGTACAGGCAGGGAAAACCAATCCGTATGCTTCTAAGCTGATGCGGACAACTTTAAAAAGTACAACTTATGGAAGCGGTTCCATTACCGGAGTTGCAGTGGTTGAAGAAGATGGTCTGCTTGCACAATTTTCCAGAGAAGAAGTGGGTATAGAAAAGGTCAAGGGAATCTGGGATGAAAATGATCAGTATGAGATTGTAAATCTGTTTCAGGAGATGAAAAAACATAATGAGACAGGGATTCTGCCCCGCTATATTATTGTAAACGGAGCAAATGAACATTTGAATGTGTCTGGAAGAGGAGTTTTACATATCGCATTTCCGATTAAGAATGGCTATAATTATAAACATATGAAATACATGATTATCGTTTCTTATTACAGTCAGCAAATTTCCGCACTGTTAAAACAGCTTTCTCAGGGGGGAAAAGATGAGTTTTTACAGGGATATATTGAAAATGCCAGTGGAAAGATTTTGTTTCATACCGACGAAAATTATGTGGATAAAAACGCAAAAAAGATTTATAATAGTGACACGAATAAAATCAATCTGGAAACGGATGTGGAAAATTATGGATGGAAGCTGCATGGTGTGATTGACAAAGCTGCTTTAGAGTCAAACGTAAACAAAATGTACTCTAAGGCGATGATTTTGTATTTGTGTGCGATTTTGGCCGTAATGGGGATTGCAATTTTTATTATTAAGTCGATTTTAAAGCCGGTCAGTGTTATCAGCACTTCTATTGACCGTGTAAAAACCGGGGATATGCAGGGATATATTTCAATAGAAGGAACAAATGAAATCTGGCAGTTAGCACGGGAATATAATGAGATGTTGTGTTCAATTCAAGAGGCAAATGTGAAAGTAGAAGAACAGCATGGAGAAATTATTGAATCGATGAAAATGAAGCGCAGGGCAGAGAGAGAAGCACTTGAATCGCAGATTAATGCGCATTTTATCTGTAATACTTTAAATGCGATTAATTATGAGGCGATGGATAATGGGGATTTTAAAGTCTCTTTGCTGCTTAAAAAACTTTCTAATATTTTACGCTATACGTTTGATCAGAAACATCAGAATGTGTATATGTTTCAGGAAATTTCATGGATTGAGCAGTATCTGTTTTTACAGAAAGAACGAATGGGAAGTGCCTTTGATTATGAAATTCAGTTTGATTCGGATTATGATAACTGGCCGTGCAGGAAACTGATGCTTCAGCCGTTTGTAGAGAATTCGATTCTTCATGGATTAGAAGGGGTCAATAAAGGTGGATTTATCCGAATTACCGGAGAAGGATATCAAGAGTATCTTAAAATTGTAATTGAGGATAACGGATGTGGAATGACCCCGGAGGTAGAACAGATTATTAAAGAAGTGTTGGAGAATCCGTTGCTTGCAAAACAAAAAGGATTGGGAATCGGAATTTCTAATGTCGTAACCAGAATGAGGATGTATTATACAGAAGATTTAAAGATTCAGTTAGAGACAGAAGAGAGAAAAGGCTGTAAGTTTACAATGATACTTCCAGAGGCAAGACAGTAGGAGACAAGGAGGAAGGCAGATAAATGAGAATATTGATAGCAGAAGATGAAGAACGGGCGAGGAGAGGACTTCGTTCCGTTTTAACTTCTTTATCAGAGGATTATGAGGTAGTAGCAGAGGCATCGAATGGAAAGCAGGCATTAGAGTTGCTTCAGATCCTAAAGCCGGATGTGGTTTTTACGGACTTAAAGATGCCATTTTTGGATGGAATGGGACTGATTAAGGCAGGAATTGCAGCAGGTGTTTGCACGAAATATGTAATCGTAAGCGCTTATGAAGAATTTGAAATGGCAAGACAGGCAATCAGCCTGGGAGTAAAAGAGTATCTGGTAAAACCAGTAACTTATGACGAATTAAAAGATACGATGGAACGTCTGGATGCGGCACAGAAAGGAAAGCCTCAGCTCATTGATAAAACATTAAAAGAACGGTACCCGGATGTGCATCCATTGGTGAGAAAATCTCTGGGATTTATTGAAAAAGGGTATTCCAGTAAAATCAGTCAGAAAGAGCTGGCTGCTAATCTTGGAATTTCACAGGAGTATTTTTGTTATCTGTTTAATAAAGATATGGGAGAAACATTTTCTCATTTTTTAAAGAATTATAGAATAGAAGTGGCAAAGAAACTTTTATTAAATGGAGAATTGCCCAAAGAGGAAATTCCGTATAGTGTAGGATTTTCAGATTCTAAATATTTTAATAAAGTATTTCGAGAAGTGGAAGGTTGCACAATGACGGAATATATTCGGAAAAATTCAGAATAATTTATACAAAATACCAGAATAAATATGCGTGCACTAAATGCGTGTGGTTAAAGTGCATAGTATTATTCTGGTTTTTTGTGATTTATCTTAAAAAAATACCCCAATCTTAAAATTGTATCTTAAGATTTTGCCTCTTATCTTAAGATAGTAAGTTACGAAAAAAATCTGAAATTATTATAATAATAACATCTTAATTAGAGGAGGAAAAAAATTATGAAGAGAAGGTTCCAGAAAATCGCAGCGCTGATGCTGGTTGGTGCAATGGCAGGTACACTGGTCACAGGTTGTGGAGGCAGTAGTTCCGGTTCATCCTCAGATTCAAGCAGTGACAGCAAAGAGGCGAGCGACAGCAGTTCTTCCAATTCAAACGGAGCAGCAGAGGTTACACTGTGGCATTATTTCGAGCATGAAGCTCCAGACCTTGAGGCGGTAGCGGAGAAATACAATGAGTCTCAGGATAAGATTCATGTTACATGTACTTATGTATCCCGTGAAGAATTGATGAACCAGTACACAATCGGTGAAGTATCAGGAGAGCTTCCTGACATCGGAATGGTTGATTCACCGGATATGGAATCCTATATTTCTCTTGGTGTATTTGAGGACATTACAGATGACATCAAAGATTGGGATGAATTAGATCAGTTCTATGACGGACCTCTTTCAAGCTGTATGGATGCAGACGGTAAATACTACGGACTTCCAAATAATTCAAACTGTCTGACCCTTTGCTGTAACATGGACATCTTAAATGCAGCAGGTATCGAAAATCCGCCAACTACATGGGAAGAATTTGAAGAAGCCTGCAAGGCAACAACAAATGCAGCAGAAGGTGTATATGGATTTGCAATGTGCGATATCGCTACAGAAGAAGGTACTTTCCAGATTCTGCCTTGGATTTATTCCGCAGGTGGAAACATTGATGATTTAACAAGTGCTGAATCAACAAAAGCAGTTCAGTTCTTAACTGACTTAGTACAAAACGGTTACATGAGTAAAGAAGTTGTTAACTGGCAGCAGTCTGATGCATACAATGCATTTACAAGTGGTAAAGCAGCAATGTTTGAATCCGGTACATGGCAGTTAGCTGACATTGATGAGAAAATCAATGGTTCTTTCAATTATCAGTATACTTTACTTCCAAAAGATAAAGAATATGCTTCTACAATCGGTGGAGAAAACTTTGGTGTCTGCACAGGTTCGGAACACAAAGACGAATGTGTTGACTTCCTGAAATTCCTTATGAATGCAGAAAACAACGCAGACTTTACAGCAGCAGCTGCAAAACTTCCGGTTCGTAAAGATGCTGTAGGCTTAAAAGACCTCTGGACAACAGATGACAGATACGTTGTATTTAACGATGCTATGAATTATGCAAAAGCACGAGGACCGCACGCTCAGTGGCCGACTCTTTCCGAAGCACTTTATACAGGTGTTCAGCAGGCTCTGCTTGGTGAAAAATCCGTAGAAGACGCAATGAAAGAAGCACAGGCTAAGATTGACCCGATTGTTGCAGAAGATCCGCTTCCTGATTTATCAACAGGCGGAGGAGTTGCAGACGACGTAAATAAATAAGAAAAAATAAGTAGTAAGCAATAAGTAAGAGTCCTGGAACCAGTCTGGGTTTCGGGACTCTTTTAAAATGAAAATCTTGAAATTCCGTGAGAGGAGTGTGTGAAGATGAAACTGAATATGGCTGCAAAGAAGAGGAGAGAAGCCTATATTTTTATTCTTCCCGGTTTTATTTATCTGGTTGCAATTTGTGGTTATCCTTTGATTTACAATCTGATTTTAAGTTTTAAAAATGTAAATGTAAAAAACCTTGCCACCGGCGCATCGGTTTTTGTTGGACTTGATAATTATAAACAGCTGTTTGCCGACCCGACATTCCAGCTGGTATTTAAAAATACAATTGAATTCACACTGGCCTGCCTTGTAGTCCAGTTTACAATTGGGTTTCTGTTTGCAATGTTTTTCTCAAAGAAATTTACACTGGCAGGACCAATTCGTGGTTTAGTTTTAGTTGGTTACATGATGCCAATGTCTGTAACCGCCCTGCTTGGTAAGAACTTATTCTTACTCGATGGTGGTGTTATCAATGACCTGTTAATGAAAGTTCATCTGATTTCGTCCCCAATCGACTGGCTGGTAAATGGCGGAACTGCACTTGGAGCAGTCATTGCCGTAAACTGCTGGGTAGGTATTCCGTTTAACATGTTACTGTTAACTTCCGGTCTGACCGGTATCTCAACTGATATCTATGAAAGTGCTTCTATGGATGGAGCAAATGCATTTAAAAGATTTATCTACATTACACTGCCACTGATGAAACCGGCTATGCTTTCTGTATTGATGCTTGGATTTATCTATACATTTAAAGCATTCGACCTTATGTATATCATGACAGCAGGTGGTCCATTCAACTCCACAGACGTACTTGGAACTTATGCATATTCAAAAGCATTTACCCAGTATGAATTTTCACAGGGTTCTGCAATCGCGATGGTATTATTTGCCTGCCTGTTCCTGGTTGGTATCTTCTACCTGAAACTGTTGAGTAAGGAGGATGACTAGAATGAGTAAGGAAAGTACAAAATCAGCAAAAGTTGCATATCTGAAATCAAAAGAGGGACGAAGCAATGTCATCAATTGCTTTTGGGCAATTATAATCGCAATTATCTTTCTGTTCCCAATTTACTGGCTGATTCAGATGTCTTTTAAGACAGATATGGAAAGTTTTGGAAAAATCGTAACTTATTATCCACATGAATTTACCGTTGATCCATGGCTTCAGAACCTGCAGGATAAAGACTTTATTACCTCATTAAAAAACAGTGTATTGATTGCGCTGTGTTCCATGTGTTTATCACTGGTATTCGGTATTCCGGCTGCTTATGGTATGGGTCGTTACAAAGTAAAAGGAACAAAGAGCTTCATGCTTACCTTCCTTGTAACCCAGATGCTCCCAGCATCCGTTATGTTAACACCAATGTACCTGATTTTCTCTAAAGCAGGTTTACTTGGAACTTATCTTGCACCGGCACTTGCAATTTCCTCCGGTTCTGTTCCGTTTATCGTTGTAACTTTAAGACCATACTTTAAGAGTATTCCGGTTTCCCTGGATGAAGCCGCACGTATTGATGGATGTAATGTATTCCGTTCTTTCTTTAAGATTATGATTCCTACAATTAAAACCGGTATCATCACCGTAGTTGTTATCTCTTTCTTAAATGGATGGAACGACCTGATTTACTCCATGACATTTAACGTAAAAGCAGACATGAGACCATTGACAGCAAATATCCATAAATTCCAGAGTAAATACGGAACAAAATGGAACTGTATTATGGCTTATGGTGCAATCCTTGTTATTCCTGTAATCCTTGTATTTGTATTCTTACAGAAATACATTGTAGGTGGTTTAACAGCAGGTGCTGTAAAAGAGTGATGCTATAAAAATAATAAATAAAAAACAATAAAAAAATAAAGAAAGGAATCAAAACTATGCCAGATTTTGTAAAAAAAGAGGGTGCACCAACAGGTGACTTCCGCTCAGACAACAACTTTTTATTAGGTTACTTTGAGGAAAAAGACCATTCTCTTTACTACCGCTATGATGCAGAGAGAGTTATCATTGAACCTTGGGGAGATAACAGTTTCCGTATCCGTGCATCAAAAATGCCAGAAATGCCGGAAGAACTTTGGGCATTGGATGGAAAACCGGAAAATCGCAGCTCTGAAATTACAATTAAAGAATATTCCGCAGAAATCGTAAATGGAAAAATTAAAGCGGTAATCAACAATATCGGTAAAATCAGCTTTTATAATCAGAAAGGTGAACTTCTCTTAGAAGAATATGTACGAAACAGAGAAGATATGTTTGCAGAAACCTGTAGTTCTCTGGAAGTAGAGGCAAGAGAGTTTAAACCGATTATCGGTGGAGATTATGAGCTGACGATGCGTTTTGAGTCAAATCCAAATGAAAAGATTTACGGAATGGGACAGTATCAGCAGAAATTCCTGGATGTAAAAGGTGCAGAACTTGAACTGGCACACAGAAACTCTCAGGCAAGCGTTCCGTTTGCATTATCTTCTCTTGGATATGGATTTTTATGGAACAATCCGGCAATCGGACGTGTAAGCTTCAATAAAAATATTACAACATGGGAAGCACGTTCTACTAAGAAACTGGATTACTGGATTACAGCAGGAGATACACCGGCAGAAATTGAAGAAGCTTATGCAGACGCAACCGGAAAAGTTCCGATGATGCCGGAATATGGACTTGGATTCTGGCAGTGTAAATTGCGTTATCAGACACAGGAAGAACTGCTTGAAGTGGCAAGAGAATATAAAAGAAGACAGATTCCGATTGATGTTATCGTAGTTGACTTCTTCCACTGGCCAAAACAGGGTGACTGGA
>UMFG01014750.1_pt1 | contig 53351 bp, 45 predicted proteins | sample 1964961 | NCBI WGS metagenome assembly UMFG01 (sample SAMEA4836041, study PRJEB28245) | human gut metagenome | biome: gut microbiome; material: fecal sample | place: Denmark | collected 2008
CCATTTCATAAGGGTGGATATGATCCCGTACCATAAAGGAGGATATAACATTGTTGCTAAATTTATTAGCTGTTTCCAGAGATGTAATGAAAGATCCTGGTGTTATTGTTGGACCTATAGCTTGGATTTTAGGTCATGTTATTAACTTTTTCTTTAACATTATCTATAGTTTAGGTATTCACAACAATTCACTTGGTATATCTATTATTTTGTTAACTATTTTTACTCGTTGTCTTTTAGTTCCACTTTCTTATAAGCAACAAAAGTCAATGTTTAAAATGCAGGCACTTTCGCCTGAACTTAAGAAAATTCAGGAAAAATATAAGGACAATAGGTCTGACCCTGAAATTCAGAGAAAGATGCAGATGGAAACACAAAAGCTTTACAGAGAAAATAATGTAAGTCCATTTAGTGGTTGTTTACCTATGATTATTCAGCTTCCTATTTTTCTTGGACTTTATCACGTAATGCAGAACCCATTTAAGTATATTGATGTTATTAATGATGTATACACTCAGTTATCAACTATTGTACTTACAGCAGCTCAGTCTAATTCTACTGTTACTGACCTTGTAAGCAATTTTGCAAACTTAGGCAAGATTACTAGTGGTGGTGTTGATGTTAATATATTTAATAGAATTATAAACATTTTAGGACCTAATGAAGTAGGTCAGTTAAAGACTGCTATTGCTTCTGCTGATTTTGATTCAGTATGTGCCGCTAAGGACTCTATTGAATACTTTATTGGTCTCAATCTTACGGAAACTGTAGGATATGCTTTAACTCCAAAGCTTATTATTCCTTTCCTTTCAGGTCTTACAACATTCCTTTCTTCTTGGTTAATGACTAGAAGAAATAATAATGTTCCTATTGACCCAGCTATGAAGTCACAGCAGAAAATTATGAATATTACTATGCCTTTAATGATGGCTTGGATTACTATATCACTTCCTGGTGGTATTGGTGTGTATTGGATTGTATCTAATATATTCCAGCTTTGCCAGCAGTTCTTCCTTAATAAACATTTTGAAAAGACTGGTGCAGCTAATGTAATTGTACCAAAGGAGAAGAAAAGTAAAAAAGGAGGCAGAAGATAATGAAGCAGATTGAAATGACAGGAAAGACTATTAATGAGGCTGTAGATAATGCTTGTACTAAATTAGGTGTTAGTATTCTTGATGTTGATTACAAGGTTATTGATGAGCCTACCAAGGGTTTTCTAGGTATTGGTGCTAAGCCTGCTAAAGTTCTTGTTACTGTTATTGGTAGTGATGAACCAGAGATTAAGTCAGAACCTAATACAAAAGTAAATTCAGAGAATATGCCAGAGCCTAATACAAAAGTGAATCCAGAGGATATGCCAGAATCTAAGGTTGAAAAAATAAAAGCAGAGCCTAAGATAGAAAAAACTACTAATGTAGTTGTTGAAGAAAAAATTGAAGAAATAGTTGAAGTTTCTGATGAAGAACCTGTTGAAAATGAGTCTGTAAGAGCAAGTCTTACTGATGAAGATAAGAATAATATACTTGCTATTGCTACAGGCTTTTTAACTGAAGTTTTTGAACAAATGAATATGTCAGTTGAGTTAAATGCTTCATTTAAGGATAACAAGCATATTGTTATTGATATGAATGGTGATGATATGGGAACTATTATTGGTAAGAGAGGTCAAACTCTTGATAGTATCCAATATTTAACTAACCTTGTTGTAAACAAGGGTGAGTACCCTTATATGAATATTACTCTTGATACAGAGGATTATAGAGCTAAAAGACAAAAAACTCTTGAACAGCTTGCTTTTAATCTTGCAAAGAAGGCTAAACACAATAGAAGAAATATTACTCTTGAGCCTATGAATCCTTATGAAAGAAGAATTATTCACGCAACACTTCAAAATGACAGATATGTTACTACATACAGTGAAGGTACAGAGCCTTACAGATATGTTGTAATTGCTTTAAAGAATAATTATTCAAGTAGAAGAAATTATAATAACTAAATTAATTAAGGGCATAGGCTATAAAACCTGTGCCTTTTTTGGAGGTTGAATTATGCTTAAAGTAAATATTGATGATACAATAGCTGCCATATCTACTGCCACTGGCAATGGCGGTATAGGCATTGTTCGCCTTAGCGGAAGTGATGCCTTAAGTGTTGCTGATAAGGTTTTTGTATCACATAAGGGAAAAATATTAAGTAATCAAGAAAGCCATACAATTCATTTTGGCAATATTATCTGTGATGGAAAGATTATTGACGAAGTCTTAGTTTCTATAATGAAAGCTCCTAACACTTATACTCGTGAAGATGTTGTGGAAATTAATACTCACGGAGGCTATAGAGCTGTTACTGCTGTTTTAAATGCAGTTATTAAAAATGGTGCAAGAATGGCTGAACCTGGTGAATTTACAAAAAGAGCTTTCTTAAATGGTAGAATAGACCTTACTCAAGCAGAAGCTGTTATTGACATTATAAACGCAAAAACAGATGCAAGTCGTGAGGCTGCTATGCTTAGGCTTGAAGGTAGACTTTCTAAACAAATACATCAGATTAGAGAAGATATACTTATGATGCTAGCTCATATTGAAGCTGGCATAGACTATCCTGAACACGATGATGAAACTATGACTTACAATATGGTAGCAGAAAATACTAAAAAGGCTTTAACTGCTGTTGAAAAACTTATTAAGTCTGCTGACACAGGAAAGATTTATAAAGAGGGTATTAAGACTGTTATTTTAGGCAGACCTAATGTTGGCAAATCCTCTCTTTTAAATGCTATGCTTGAAGAAGATAGGGCTATTGTAACAGATATTCCTGGCACAACAAGAGATAGTCTTGAAGAAATGCTTAATGTTAATGGTATTCCTCTGAACATTATTGATACAGCAGGTATAAGAACAACTGATGATATCATTGAACAAATTGGTGTTGAAAAGTCAAAGAGTCTTGCAGAACAGGCAGACTTGATACTTCTTATGTTTGACGGAAGCAGAAAACTTTCTGATGAAGATATTGAGCTTGTTGAACTTGTTAAAAATAAGAAAACGATTACGCTTGTTAATAAATTAGATTTGGAGCAGAAAATAGATTTAAAGGTAATTGAACATTTAGAGCCTATTAATATTTCTGTTAAGTCTGATATGGGTATAAATGACATTTATGAAAAAATAAGGGAAATGTTTGCTTTTGGTGATATTAATATTAACAATGAAGTTTTAATATCAGGAGAAAGGAATAAAGAAAGCCTTATTAAGGCTCATAATTATCTTAAAAATGTTATGGAAACTGTTGAAAACAGAATGCCAGAAGATTTTATTTCTATGGATTTGACAGAGGCTTACAGTGCTTTAGGTGAAATTACTGGCGAAGCTTTGGAAGAAGATATTATTGATAAAATATTTAGTGAATTTTGTTTAGGTAAGTAGGTATTACAATAAAAATGGTGTAGAAGATTTTATTCTACACCATTTTTATATGAATTAATAAATAAATTATAAATTTATATGATATAAAACTCGTTAAAAAATTTATATAAAACTTGTAAAATTTTTTATTAAAAACTATTGACAAAGTTTGGAGGGTGTGGTATATTATATTTAAAGTTAGCACTCAGCATAAATGAGTGCTAACAGATAAAAGGATAAATTAATATCTTTTATTTGAGAGGTGATAATGTGAAGCTTAATGATAGAAAAATAAAAATATTGGAAGCTATTATCACTGACTATGTTGCTACGGCAGAGCCTGTTGGCTCTCGAACTATTGCTAAAAGGTATGATTTAGGTATTTCACCTGCCACCATTCGTAATGAAATGAGTGACCTTGAAGAATTGGGACTTATTGAACAGCCCCATACTTCAGCAGGAAGAATACCTTCTCAAATGGGCTATAGAATGTATGTTGACAATATGATGCACAAAAGAGTCCTAACAAGTGAAGAAGTTGAATTTCTTAAAAATGCAATTTCTCTAAATGTTGACCGAATTGAGTATCTTATGCAACAGACGGCTAAAGCACTTTCAATGCTTACTAACTATACTACTATAGTTACTGAGCCTAAAAGTACTAGAGTAAAAATAAAACATATTCAGCTTGTGCCTATTGATAATAATACAGTTGCTGCAGTTGTTGTAACTGATAGTAAAGCTATTAAAAATCATATTATAAAGGCAAATTCAATACCTGATATGGAGGGTCTTTATAATATATCAAATGAAATAAATAATATTATAATTGACTATGCTTTAGATGATATTGATGCAGAAGCAACTACTAAACTTATAAATAAGTTTAGCGATTATCAGGAACTTATTGCTAAAGTATTTAAGGCTATTGTTTCAACGGTTCAACAGGAAGAAGATACACATCTTTATACAAGTGGTGTTAAAAATCTTCTGGGTTTTCCGGAATTTAGTGATATTCAGAAGGCAAGAAATATTTTTCAAGCCTTTGAAGAAAAAGATATGCTCATAACCCTTTTAGGTAAGGGTGATGATACAACTGCTGATAAAATTCAAATTTTAATTGGTGGTGAAAACAAAATGGAGGAGTTGAAGGATTGCAGTATTGTCAAGGCAAACTATAGGTTTGGCAGCAATTCAGTAGGGAAAATAGGCATTATTGGCCCTACAAGAATGAATTATTCACAGACGGTATCTGTACTAGATGAAATTGTTAAAAAGCTTGACACTATGATTGATGCTATGCTTGACAATGGAGATGATGGAGGCTATGATGGATAGTAATTTGGATAAAGAAAAAATGGAAGAAACTGTTGAAAATGCAGAAGAAGTAAAAGAGGAAACAGTGGAAACTGTTGAAGAAGTAAAAGAAGAGGCTACTGAAACTGATGAAAAAACTCAAGAGGAAACTCTTGAAGAAAAGCTTGTTAAAGCAGAAGAACAGGTTAAGGAAGCACAGGATAAGTGGTTAAGACAGCTTGCTGAATTTGAAAACTTTAGAAAAAGAACAAATCAAGAAAAGCAAGGTATGTATAATAACGGTGTAAGAGATACTATTGAGAAGTTCTTGCCAGTTGTTGATAACTTTGAAAGAGCTGTTGCGGCTACTGAAGATAAAGAAAGCAGCACTTATAAGGGTATTGAAATGATATTAAAGCAGATGCTTGATGTAATGAAAGCAATAGGTGTTGAAGAAATACCTGCTGAGGGTGAACTTTTTGACCCTAATGTTCACGCTGCTGTAATGCATATTGAAGATGAAAGCTGTGATGATAATGTTGTTGTGGAGGTATTCCAAAAGGGATATAAGCACGGTGACAAAGTAATCAGACCTGCTATGGTTAAAGTTGCTAATTAGTAATCATTAACAACAATTTTCAGAGGTATATCCTCTGTTGACATATAAAAAAGTGGTATATTTTGAATTAAAAAAGGAGAGAGAATAATGGGAAAGATTATTGGTATTGATTTAGGTACAACAAATTCATGTGTAGCTGTTATGGAAGGTGGTCAGCCAACTGTTATTACTAATGCAGAGGGCGAAAGAACTACTCCTTCTATTGTAGGTTTTACAAAGAGTGGTGAAAGATTAGTAGGTGAAACTGCTAAGCGTCAGGCTGTTACTAATGTAGATGGTACAGTTATTTCTATTAAAAGACATATGGGTGAAGATTACAAGTTTAATAATGATGGTAAGCAGTATTCACCACAGGAAATTTCAGCAATGATTCTTCAGAAGTTAAAGAAAGATGCTGAAGCTTATATTGGTGAATCTGTAACTGAGGCTGTTATTACAGTTCCAGCATACTTTACAGATGCTCAGAGACAGGCAACAAAGGATGCTGGTAAGATTGCCGGTCTTGATGTTAAGAGAATTATTAACGAGCCAACTGCTGCAGCTTTAGCTTATGGTCTTGATAATGAGCAGGAACAGACTATTATGGTTTATGACCTTGGTGGTGGTACATTTGATGTATCTATTATTGAGATTGGTGATGGTGTTATTGAAGTTCTTGCTACAAGTGGTAACAATCACTTAGGTGGTGATGACTTTGATAAGAGAATTATTGATTATTTAGTAAGTGATTTTAAGGCCAAGGAAGGAATTGACCTTTCAACTGATAAGATGGCTATGCAGAGATTAAAGGAAGCTGCTGAAAAGGCTAAGAAAGAATTGTCTTCAGCTACAACATCTAATATTAATATTCCTTATATTACTGTTGGTGCTGATGGTCCTAAGCATCTTGATGTAACATTATCAAGAGCTAAGTTTAATGAGCTTACTCACGACCTTGTTGAGGCTACCTTAGTTCCAGTTCAGACTGCATTAAAAGATGCTGATATGTCAGCTAGTGAACTTTCTAAGGTATTACTTGTTGGTGGTTCTACAAGAATTCCAGCTGTACAGGAAGAAGTTCAGAAGATTACTGGCAAGGAACCATTTAAGGGCATTAACCCAGATGAGTGTGTTGCTGTTGGTGCATCTATTCAGGGTGGTAAGTTAGCTGGTGAAGCTGGTTCAGGTGATATACTTCTTCTTGATGTAACTCCTCTTACATTAGGTATTGAAACTGCTGGTGGTGTTGCTACAGCTTTAATTCCAAGAAATACTACTATTCCAGTAAATAAGAAACAGATTTTCTCAACTTATGAGGATAACCAGACTGCTGTTGATATTAACATTGTTCAAGGTGAAAGACCAATGGCTAAGGACAACAAGAGTTTAGGTAGATTCCGTCTTGATGGTATTGCTCCAGCTCCAAGAGGCATCCCTCAGATTGAGGTTTCATTTGATATTGATGCTAATGGTATTGTTAAGGTTAATGCTAAGGATTTAGGTACTGGTAAGGAACAGGATATTACAATTACATCTTCAACTAACCTTTCTGATGATGAAATTGATAAGGCTGTTAAGGAAGCTGAACAGTACGCAGAGCAGGATGCTAAGAGAAAGGAAGCTGTTGACACTAAAAATCAAGCAGACAGCTTAATTTTCCAGACTGAAAAGCTTTTAACTGATATGGGTGACAAGATTAGTGCTGAGGATAAGGCTAAACTTGAAGGTGAAGTTGCTAACTTAAAGAAGGTAAATGATGGTCTTGTAGCTGAAAATATGAGTGAAACTGATGTTGCTACATTAAAGACTGCTTGTGAAACTTTAAACAAGGTAGTTCAGGAATTCTCAACTAAGATGTATGAGGCTGCTCAAGCTGCAGGCGTTGACCCTAATGCTCAGGGTGCTGCTGGTGGTGCTGGTGCTGATGATGACATCATTGATGGTTAATTAGAATTTAAATATATATAGAGAGTCAGAGCTACTGCCCTGACTCTTTGTTATGCATTTTGTTGAGAAATAAAGAGGTGAAATTATGGCTTCCAAAAGAGATTACTATGAGGTTCTTGGCATAAGCAAAGGAGCTTCAGATACAGAAATTAAAAAAGCATATAGAAAAATGGCTAAGAAGTACCATCCTGATGCCAATCCTGATAATAAAGAGGCTGAAGCTAAGTTTAAAGAGGTTAACGAGGCATATGAGGTATTAAGTGACCCTCAAAAGAAAGCTGCTTATGACCAGTATGGTCATTCTGCCTTTGAACAAGGTGGTATGGGCGGAGGCGGCTTTAGTGGTGGCTTTAGCGGTATGGATATGGGTGACATATTTGGCAACATATTTGGTGAAGGCGGTTTTGGTGGCTTTGGTGACATATTTGGTGGAGGTAGCTCTCGTAGGAGAGGTCCTCAGCGTGGTTCAGACTTACAGATGAATTTAACTATTTCATTTGAGGAGTCAATGTTTGGTTGCACAAAGGATATTACAGTTAATGTAAGTGAACCTTGCCCAGACTGTAAGGGTAGTGGTGCTAAGGCTGGTACTACTGCTGAAACTTGTCCTTATTGTCACGGTACAGGTCAAGAAAAGGTTACTACAAGAACACCTTTTGGTATGGCTCAGACAGTTAGAAGTTGTTCTCATTGTGGTGGCGAAGGTAAGATTATTAAGGAAAAGTGTCCTCGTTGTGGTGGCAAAGGCAATGTAAATGTTAGAAAAACTGTTAAAGTTGATATTCCTAAGGGTATTGCTCACGGTCAGTCAATTAGAAAGAGAGGACTTGGCGGTGCTGGTGTAAGAGGTGGCGAAAATGGTGATTTATTTGTTCAAATTCTTGTTACACCTAGTAAGCAGTTCCAAAGACAGGGTAATGACCTTTACACAGAGGTAGCTATTGATATAGTTCAGGCATCTTTAGGTGCAGAGATAACAATACCGACTATTGATGGTGAAGAAAAGTATACTATTAAACCGGGTACTCAGCCTAATACAAAAATTACAATAAGGGGTAAGGGTGCTTATAATGTAAGGAATGAGAGAGCTAGAGGCAATCTTATTGTTACATTAAAGGTTGTTGTTCCTACAGAATTAAAGAAAGACCAGAAAGAGCTTCTTGAAAAACTTGGTGATAGCTTTAATGGAACAACTCATAAGAAAAAAGGATTTTTTAGCAAATAATTTTTAATTTGGGCAACTTATGTTGCCCATTTTTATATTAAAAAAACTTGACATATTTTATATATTAATATAAACTATAATTAAATGTAATTTTTTGGTGAAAAGGGGTTATTTAAAATGGATAAAATAGCGGTTTTAATACCTTGTTATAATGAAAGTAAAACAATTAAAAAAGTTGTTGAAGATTTCAAAAGAGTATTGCCAGAAGCAACTATATATGTTTATGATAACAATTCAACTGATGGTACTGATGAAATAGCTAGAGCTGCTGGTGCTGTCGTTAGATATGAACATCAGCAAGGTAAAGGTAATGTTATAAGAAGAATGTTTAGAGAAATTGATGCTCATTGCTATGTTATGACAGATGGTGATGATACTTATCCTGTAGAACCTGTACCAGAAATGGTAAGAGAAGTTTTGGATAAGAAAGTTGATATGGTAGTTGGTGATAGACTGTCTTCAACATACTTTACTGAAAATAAAAGACCTTTTCACAATTTTGGCAATTCTATTGTTAGAGGTTCTATTAATATGCTTTTTAAAAGTGATATTAAGGATATTATGACGGGTTTAAGAGCTTTTAGCTATAGTTTTGTTAAAACTTTTCCTGTTCTTTCTAAAGGATTTGAAATTGAAACAGAAATGACAATACACGCTATCGATAAAAATATGTTTATTAAGAATGTAGTTATTGATTATAGAGATAGAATTGAAGGCAGTGAGTCTAAACTTAATACTTATTCAGACGGTTTTAAAGTTCTTATGACTATTGTTAGGCTTTATAAGAATTACAAGCCTTTTAAGTTCTTTGGTCTTATAGCTTTAGTTTTAATGTTATTATCAACAGGTTTCTTTATACCTATTGCTATTACTTTTATGCAAACAGGTAAAGTTCCTGATTTTCCTACACTTATTGTTTGTGGCTTTGTAGCTATTGCAGCTATTCAGTGTTACTTTAGTGGTATGATTCTTTCAACTATTGTTAGTAAAGAAAAGCAGGATTTTGAGTACAAACTTATGACAGTATCAAGATATGAAAAAGAATAAAATACATATATTTCAAAGGTTGTTACAAAGAGACAGCCTTTTTTTATTTTTTATTATACAATTTAACTATTGACTAATTCTTACAAAAATCTTAAAATTATATAGAAGTAAAAAATGAAAGGAAATTAAAAAAGTGTTTATTCCAAAACTATTTCAAATTATTAAAGAAACGCCAGGGGATTTGAAGGGTAAAAATCTTGTTACAGATATTATATCTGGTCTTATTGTAGCAGTTGTTGCTCTTCCATTATCTATTGCACTTGCCATATCATCAGGAGTAGGTCCTGAAGTTGGTTTAATTACTGCAATTATAGCTGGTTTTCTCATTTCTTTTTTAGGTGGTAGCCGTGTTCAGATTGGTGGACCTACAGCAGCCTTTGTTGTTATAATATGTGGCATAATTGAGCAATATGGTATTGATGGGCTAGTTATTGCAACATTAATGGCTGGTGTGTTCCTTATTGTCTTTGGTATTTTAAAACTTGGAGATGTTATTAAGTTTATACCATTTCCAATTACTGTTGGCTTTACCACTGGTATTGCCGTTACACTGTTTTCTACTCAGCTTAATGACTTTTTAGGTATGAATATTTCAGGAGTAAGTTCTGAATTTATACCTAAGTGGATTACATACATTGAGAATGTAGATAAAATTGATTTTGTAGCAACTGGCGTTGGTATTGCCAGTATAGTTATAAGTATTTTATGGGGCAAAATTAATAAGAAAATACCGGGTTCTTTAATTGCTCTTATTGTTACTACTGTAGCTGTTTACTTTATGCAACAAAACGGTGTGGGTGAGTCTGTTCAGACTATTGGTTCTAAGTTTTCTGACCTTAAGGGTGCTATTCCTATGCCTCATATTCCTAGTTTTAAGGGTGTTGATATAGGGGCACTTATTCAGCCAGCTCTTACTATTGCTATTTTAGCTGGCATTGAGTCACTTCTTTCTGCTGTTGTAGCTGATGGTATGACTGGTGACAAACATAATTCTAATCAGGAATTAATTGCTCAGGGTATTGCCAATATTGGTTCTGCTCTTTTTGGTGGTCTTCCTGCTACTGGTGCTATTGCTAGAACTGCTGCTAATATTAGAAATGGAGGTAGAACTCCTATAGCGGGTATGGTTCACGCTGTTGTACTTCTTGTTATTATGCTTGTGGCTATGCCTCTTGCTAAACTTATTCCTATGCCAACTCTTGCCGGTATTCTTATTGTAGTAAGTTGGAATATGTGTGAGTTTAAGGAATTTGCAGAAATTTCTCATACAACAAAGAGTGATATATCTGTTTTAATTTTAACATTTATCCTTACTGTAGTATTTGACCTTGTTGTTGCTATTGAGGTTGGTATGGTTCTTTCTATGTTCCTATTTATGAAGAAAACTGCTGAGAGCTTTAACATTAACACAGTTTCTAAGGAACACGAAAATGATACATATAAGTATATTAATAATGAAATACTTGTTTATGAGCTTGCAGGTCCTATGTTCTTTGGTGCGTCAACAAGATTTATGGATATTATGAAGGAAATGAATGTTAAAAGTGATGTACTTATATTAAGAATGAAGAATGTTCCGACTATTGACGGTACATCTCTTGATTCACTTAAGTATGTTATTGATTATGCTAAAAAGTATCATATACTTGTTCTTTATGCTGAACTTCAACCTCAGCCTCTTAAGGTAATTAAACACTTTGGCTGTGAAAAGAGAATGGGCAAGTATAGATTTTTTGACACAATGGATGAGGCTTATGCTTTTGCTCAAGAAATTGTTACAATAAGCAAAGAAAACAGAAAGAAGAGAAAGCGTAAAAAACCAATAGAAATGCAATAAAAAAATATTGATACAATATAATAAATATGTTATAATGTATATAACAACAATATAATAATTGTTGCAGATACATTTATACAAGTGTAGGGGAATTATGTTATTTAATATACTGATGATTTATTCAGTTTGTTTTGTAATGTAAGTGAAACTTTTTGTTTTCAGAGAGGATTTGTATATTGTATTTGATAAGGTGGTTCTTATTAAGAACTGCCTTATTTTTTATTTAGGTATTTACAAAGTTAAAAAATTGGTGTATTGTATAATAGAGGTGATTTAGTGTTTAAATTTCTATATCCAAAAGAATATCTTAATTCTGTATTTGAAATTACTGTAGACAAGCTTAGGTCTTTAGGCTTAGATACTATTATTTTTGACATAGATAACACTTTAGTTCCATATTGGATTAAAGTTCCAGATAATAAACTTGTATCCTATTTTAACAAACTTAAATCAGGTGGAATTAAAGTAGGAGTTCTTTCTAACAGTAAGGAAATAAGGAGCAAAACTTTTTGTGCTCCTATTAATATTCCTTATGTTTTTAGAGCGAAAAAGCCAGGTGTTAAAGGTTTTTTTAAAATAATGGAAATTATGGATTCTCAGCCCAAAAAATCAATGATTGTTGGAGATCAAATTTTTACTGATGTGTGGTGTGGTAATAAGGTTGGAGCCTATTCTGTTCTTGTTAAGAAAGTTAGTCCAAAAGATGAGTTAATAACAGCACCTAAGCGTCCGTTTGAAAAAATAATTGTTAATATGTATTTGAAAAGTGAGGATAAAAAATGAGTGATATATTTAGCAAAGTAAAAGGAACAACTTCAGTATTTACAGTTATTGGCTGCCCTATAAAGCATAGCTTTAGTCCTGTTATACATAATACAATGGCTGGTATAACAGGCAGAGATTTTATATATACTGCAATGGAAGTTCAGCCTGATTGTATTCAGGGTGCTATTAAGGGTGCTTATTGTTTAGGTATAAAAGGTATTAATGTTACTGTGCCTCATAAAGTAGCTGTTATGGATTTACTTTGTGATATTGATAAACGAGCTAGGGTTATAGGTGCAGTGAATACTTTAAAGTATACTGAAGATGGTTATGTTGGCTACAATACAGATGTTATTGGAGTTGGATATGCTATTAAAAACAAGGGCTATGGAATTAAAGATAAAACAGTTCTTCTTTTAGGGGCTGGTGGTGCTGCTAATGCTTGTGCTGTTATGGCTTGTGATGAAGGCTGTAAAGAGCTTATTATTGCCAATAGAACTGTTGACAAGGCTAAAAGACTTGCTAAGAGTCTTTCAAGTTATTATGACTGTGAAATAAAGGCTATAGCAATATCTGATATTAATGCTATTGAAAAATGTAATTTAGTTATTAATGCTACAACAGTAGGCTTTGGTGATAAAATTGGCTTAAGTCCTATTGAAAACAAAAGTTTCTATAAGACAAAGGGCGTTGAGTTTGTTTTTGATGCAATTTATACTCCTTGGGAAACTCAGCTTTTAAAGGATGCAAAGGAAGCTGGTGTTGAAACTTTAAATGGTTTTAGTATGCTTGTATATCAAGCTGTTGCAGCTGAGGAAATATGGTTTGATGAAAAATATGACAAGGAAATTCAAGAAAAACTTTGTCAAGAATTAAGTAAGTACTTTAAGGAAAATTGTTAGTAGGAGATAGTTAAATGGAAAAAAACATTGTTCTTGTTGGATTTATGGGAAGTGGAAAGACAAGTGTAGGTAAGAAGCTTTCTGTTGATTTAAAGAGAGAATTTATTGATATGGATGATTTTATTGTTGTTAAAGAAGGTATGTCAATAAATGAAATATTTGAAAAAAAAGGTGAGAATTATTTTAGAAATCTTGAAAAGGAGTTATGCCAAAGATTTTCAGAAGCTAAAGGTAAAATAATTGCTACTGGTGGTGGGGTTATTAAGAATAATGTTAATGTTGAAAATCTAAAAAAAGGAGGTACAATAATTTATTTAAAGTCTACTCCTAAACAAATTGCTTTTAATTTGAGATTTGATAACACAAGACCTCTACTTGCTGGTGATAATAAGGAGGAAAAAATAGCAAACCTTATGGCTGAAAGAGAGCCGGTATATAATAAGTGTGCTGATGAAATTGTTGATGTTAGTGGACTAAATATTGATGAAACAATGGATAAGATAAAAAAAATAATGGGAATTAATTAATATCATAGAAGTCACTTTCTTGACATAGTATAGAATATGTGAGTATTCCGTACTTAGGAAGGTGATTTTTTTGTATGAAAATATAGCGGAAATAAGTAAAAAATTTAATATTAAGCCTATTAATATTTATAAATGCAGGTATTATTATGTGCTTAATTGTAGTAAAGGTGCATTTGCATTATCAGTAGCTAGACCTAAGCCTAATAAAATAAATGAAATACATAGGGTGAAGGAGTGTCTTTTTGACTATGGCATACATAATATAGATTCTTATAATTTAACTAGTGAAGGGTTGCCTTATTGTGAATATGAGGGAAAATATTATGTTGTTACAAGATATTTTGGTTCAAATGAATTGGATTTTATAAGTAATACTCAAGTTAGTGTTGCACTTAATGATATAGGTAGGTTACATAAAGGTTTAGGACTTATGAGTCAAGAAATGCTTTCTGTAGCAAGTGAAAGCAATCCTACATTGAATATGTATAAAAATAAAGCAAAAAATCTTGAGAGAATAAAAAAATTGTTAATACAAAAAGGCAATAAGTTTTGGAATAAGGATATGATTAATGTTTTTAAAAATATAATTGATGAATGTTTATCACTTACACAAAGTCTTGAAGATATGGATTATGGTAGATTTTCTACATATTGTCATTGTGGTCTTAAAGAGGGAAATATAATATATAAAAAGGGTAGGAGTTATATAATAGATTGGGATAATATGAAGTATCTTAATTATATTGAGGATATTGCATTCTTTATAAGAAGATATGTTCGTAAAAATTGTTATTATAGTAATAAAAATAACATTGCTTATATGAAACTTGATGATGTTCTTAATAAGTATTCAAAGTTTATTTCTATTTCTGATTATGACTATGTAGCTATTAAAACAGTACTTTTGTATCCTCATCGTTTTGTTAGTACAATGGAGGACTTTTTCAAAAGCTCTAAAACTTTTCTTCCTTCTGGTGTAAAAAATAAGATTGATGAAATTGTTGAACAAAGGGAATTTATGAGAGATTATATTAACAGATAGGCTTATTTATAATATACAATATGATTACTTCATAGATATATAAGCATCAATTATTTTTGATTTAAAGCAAGCAAACTTTTTACTTTTGAAAATAAGTTGGTAATACTTTTATGTAGCATTACCAACTTATTTGCCTTAAAAATGGCAAATGACAAAGGAATTAATGGTTATATTAACATATATATATTGTTTGAATGAAAATAATTATAATACTATTAATTAAGCCTCAATCATATAATCTGGCAATTCACTTTTAGGAAAAATAAGTACCATAGTAGTACCTTTGTCTAATGAACTGTAAACTTTAATAGTACCATCGTGAGCTTCCATAATTTCTTTAGCTATGGCAAGACCTAGACCATTGCCACCCATAGCACGACTTCTAGCTTTATCAACTCTGTAAAATCTGTCAAATATTCTATCTAGAGCTTCTTTAGGCATACCGATACCATTATCTTCTATTTCTAAATGATAAAAATTATCCATTTCCTTAAGTCTTATATTTATTGTAGCACCTTCATCACTGTATTTCATAGCATTTGACATAATGTTTGTTATTACTTGGTTTATTCTGCTAGGGTCACCATAAATATACATAGGCTTTTCTGGTGGATTAAATACAATACTTTGACTTTTATTTTCAGCAACAATAAGATTTTGTCTGCAACAGCCTGCTACAAGATTTACAAGATTTACATCTTCTTTATTGAGTTTGTTTACTTTTGTATCAAATCTTGATAAGTCAAGAAGGTCATCTCTTAATATTTTCATTCTGTCAGCAGCAACATTTATTTCTTTTAAAAATTCCATTGCAACTGATTTATCATCAATAGCACCATCAAGAAGAAGTTCAGCATAACCTTTTATTGTAGTAAGTGGAGTGCCAATTTCGTGGCTTACATTGGCTACAAACTCTTGACGCATAATATCAAGCTGTCTGTGTTTTGTAATATCGTGGAGAACCACAATAATTCCACCGGGATTTTCTTGCTTTGGCTTTTTCTTTTTTTTCTTAATTGTGTAAGGTATAATAGCAACGGATATATATTTATCATTTTTTCCGTTTACAACAAGTTCTCTTATGGCATCTGGTTCTAAATCTTCAGATTTTATTTTTAACATATCTAAAAGCCAACTAAGTGAAATATTAACATCGTCAATATCAAGCATATCATAAGATGAACGATTTATGTGTATAAGTTGTCCTTTATCATCAAAAGCAAGTATACCATCTGTCATATTGTGTAGAACTATTTCTAGTTTGTTTCGCTGCTCCTCACTTTCCATAATGGTTTTTCTAAGTTCTTTTGCCATTGTATTAAAGCTCTTTGTTAATTGACCAATTTCATCATTACTTTTAACAACTACCTTTTGGTCAAGTCTGCCTTTTGACATAAGGTTTGCTTTTTTTGTAAGAGCTGCAATAGGAGTAGTAATTGTATTTGCAAACAAAAGACCTAAAACAATAGTAATAACTATTGCAATAAGTGATGCTACAAGAATTGTCCTTGTTGTTTGTGAAATACTTTCTTCAATTGCTTCAGAATCCATTTGAATATAAACTATATAAGTTACTTTTCCTTGTTTGTTTTTGCAAGGATAGGAATAACTCATAACAGTTTTTTCTTGACCTAACGAATCTGTAATTTTGCTTTTAGCAAGAAAACTTTCTTTGCCATTTAATGCTGAAATGATGGCAGAATTAGTGTATTGCTGAAAGTCTGAAGCATCATCAACTGTAGAACTTGCTATAGTTTCTCCCTCATTATTTAAAATATGAGCACTCATATTTCTTAAAGTTGAACTAACGATAGATAAATTAACAAGGCTATCTTGAAAATATCTGCTGTCATATTGTTCAACAACTTGTTCTTCAATATAGACGGCACACTGTCTTAATTCTTCAGATGCCTTTCTTTGTTCTCTGTTTTCTGTGCTGACTATAATAAATGTACCTGTTAGTATCATAACAATAAATACAAGGGACAGATACATAAATACAAGTCGCCAACGAATACTTTTCATAATTGTTCCTCTGGTAAATTATAGTTTAACGGAGTTAAATAAGTAATAATTAATAGGTAAAGTTATATTTAGTATTATTACCAAAATGTGACTGTATTTTAATAGGTTAACTATAATTTATTAAACTTCTCTAAGCACTAAAGTAATATCCAATACCTCTTTTAGTAATAATAAATCTAGGTTTACTTGGGTCATCTTCAATTTTTTCTCTTAGTCGCCTAATAGTTACATCAACAGCTCTAACATCACCAAAATATTCATACCCCCATACTTTTTCAAGTAAAGTTTCTCTGTTGAATATTTGTGTTTTTTGAGTAGAAAGGAAAGAAAGAAGTTCAAATTCTCTCATTGTTAAATTAATAATCTCGCCTCTTTTTTTAACTTCGTATCTATCAAAATCAATAGAAAGGTCACCAAAATTTTGTACATTACCATTTTCAGCAGGTATATCCTTAACTGTACTTCTCCTAAGATGAGCTTTAACTCTTGCAATAAGTTCTCTGTTGCCAAATGGTTTAGTAACATAGTCATCAGCACCCATTTCAAGACCAATAACCTTATCTACTTCATCGGCTCTTGCTGTAAGCATAATGATAGGTACATTGCTTTTTTCTCTAAGTTTACGGCATACTTCATAACCATCCATTTTAGGCATCATAATGTCTAACAAAACTAAGTCTGGGTTTTCTCTTAAAGCAAGTTCAAGACCGTCTTCTCCGTTTTCAGCAGTGATAACATCATACCCTTCTTTTTTTAGATTATATGAAATTATATTTACAATGCTGGCTTCATCGTCAACAACTAATACCTTCGCCATACGAAACACCTCCATATATTTATATATTAATTATAAGCAATTTTGTTGGATTTATCAAGTGTTGATTGATATTATTAATTATTTGTGTTAATATGATTATATATAAAATCAAAGGAGAAATATTATGAAACTTCCGAAAAATGTAGACTTCATTTTAAAGGAATTAAATAGAAATGGATACGAAGGATATATTGTTGGTGGCTGTGTAAGAGATTACTTAATGGGCAATGAGCCTCACGATTATGATATAACAACTTCAGCTTTGCCAGATGAAGTTAAGAAGGTATTTCCTCATACAGTAGATACTGGTATTCAACACGGTACGGTTACAGTTGTTATAGATAAAGTTGGTTATGAAATAACAACCTATAGAATTGATGGTGAGTATAAGGATAATAGACATCCTGAGGAAGTGATATTTACAGATAAACTATCTGGGGATTTGTCTAGGAGAGATTTTACTGTGAATGCTATTGCTTATAATCCATTAAAGGGTTATGTAGACCTTTTTAATGGTAGAGAAGATATAGAGAAAAAAATAATAAGAGGCGTTGGAGTACCAGCTAAAAGATTTCAAGAAGATGCTTTGAGGATGATGAGAGCTGTTAGATTCTCTGCACAGCTTGATTTTTCTATTGAAGATATTACTTTAAAAGCATTAAAGGAAAATGCAGATTTAATTAAAAATATAAGTATTGAAAGAATAAGAGAAGAATTTTTTAAACTCTTACTGTCTAATCATAATGAAAGACTTGATATACTTCTTAATTCTGGAATGACAGAATATTTCTTACCTGAAATACTTAATAGAAAATATGATTATATGAAAATTAATTTTCTATCAAGGGATATTGTTGTTAGACTTTCTTATATTTTAAGCCATATTGAAAGTAAAAGTGTTAATAAAATAATGAAAAGGCTTAAAACAGATAATAAGACAGCTTCAGCTGTAACTAATATTGTTAAATATGTTAATTATAAAATAAATGACAGTTATTCTATGCGTAAACTTATTAATTTAGTTGGTGAAAATACATTAAAACTTATTGAGGTTATTGGGGCATTAAATAATTCAGATATGATATTTGAAATAAATATGTATAATAGTGTTAAAAATGATTGTTGTACTTTAAAAAGTCTTGCTTTAACTGGTAATGATTTAATAAGTATTGGTATAAAGGGTAAAGAAATAGGAGAATTTTTAAATAAGGCTTTAGATTTGGTTATGAAAGAGCCAGATAAAAACAATAGAGAGGTACTTTTGAATATTATTAAGGAGGAATTTTTATGGCAACAGCTTTAATAACAGGTGCTAGTGGTGGTATAGGCAAGGAAATGGCTATTATACTTGGTAAAAAAGGTTACAATCTTATACTTGTTGCAAGAAATGAAGACAAGTTAAAGGAGGTTGCAGCTCAAATTAATACTCAAGTTACAATAATTCCTTTGGATTTAAGCGAAAAAAGAAATTGCTTTAAACTACATTCTATGGCAAGAAATGTGGATATATTAATTAATAATGCTGGTTTTGGACTTTGGGGAGAATTTTATTATTCAAGTCTTAGGAAAGAGATGAATATGATTGACCTTAATGTAACAGCACTTCATATACTTACAAAGTTGTATTTAAGGGATTTTGTTAAGAAAAACAAGGGTTATATATTAAATGTTGCATCTCTTGCATCTTTTGCGTCTGGTCCTTTAATGTCAACATATTATGCTACAAAGGCTTATGTGTATAAACTGACAACTGCTATAAATGAGGAATTAAGACAGAGAAAGTCAAAGGTTAATATTTCTGTGTTTTGCCCAGGACCTATTGACACAGAATTTAATAATAGGGCAAATGTAAGTTTTGCTATTAATCAAATGAAGGCTAATGATGCAGCAAAGAGAGCTTTAGTTGGTATGTTTCTAAAGAAAACTGTTATACTGCCAAGATTTGCTGACTATGTAATGATGTTTGCTTGCAAATTTGCTCCATTGAGAGCATTGCTTTTTACTTGTTATCATATTCAAAAAGGTAAAAATTTGTAGGTTATATTATTGTTATATTAAATAATTCTTGCAAAATCTAAGGAATAATGTTAAAATAATGACAGTGCGATTTAATGAAAAACAATATAAATGGAGGTTGAAAGAATGAGTGGACATTCTAAATTTGCTAATATTAAGCACAAAAAGGAAAAGAATGACGCTGCAAAGGGTAAAATCTTTACTGTAATTGGTAGAGAGCTTGCAGTTGCTGTAAAGGCAGGCGGCCCAGACCCAGATAACAACTCAAGATTAAGAGATGCTATTGCTAAAGCAAAAGCTAATAATATGCCTAACGATACTATTGATAGAAGTATAAAAAAGGCAGCAGGTAACCTTGATGCAGTTAATTACGAGTCAATTACTTATGAGGGTTACGGTCCTAAGGGCGTAGCTGTCATTGTTGAGGTACTTACAGATAACAAAAACCGTTCAGCTGCAAATGTAAGAAGTGCATTTACTAAAGGCGGTGGCAATATGGGTACATCTGGTTGTGTAAGTTTTATGTTTGATGAAAAGGGTCAGATTATCATTGAAAAAGATGATGATATTGATGCTGAGGCTCTTGAAATGGTTGCTATTGAGGCTGGTGCTGAGGATATTTCTGAGGAAGAAGATAGCTTTGAAATTATTACAGCTCCAGATGATTTTTCTACTGTAAGAGAGGCTATTGAGGCTGCTGGTTTTGAAATGGCAGAGGCTGAAGTTTCAATGATTCCTCAGACATATACAGAGCTTACTGATGAAGATGATATTAAGAAAATGACAAAGCTTCTTGATATGCTTGATGACGATGATGATGTTAAGAATGTATATCATAACTGGGACGAATAATAAATCTTTCTTTTATAGTATGTTTGGTGTGTTTAATTAAGTTACATTAAGTGAATAATCAAAAAGTTTTTTGATTGTTTACTTGATATATGAAATTTTTAAAGATATGTATAAGGGTGGTTAGCAAAATTTGCTTAATCACCCTTATAATTTATAAAAAATTATACTCTTAAATTTGATTATTTAATTCATTCCATTTTTTATCTACATTTTTTTGTATTATATTAACAATATCATTATATTTTTCTTTTGCTAAATGCTTTGTTCTGCCTACAGCCTTTAAAAATTCTATAACCTCAATTTTATTTTTAGGCTTATAACTTACTTTAGTTATACCTCTTTCTATTTCATAAAGAGGAAAATAACAGCTATCAACAGCTTTTCTTATTACATCTCGTTCATATTTAGGTTCATCTTGCCAGTTAAGAGGACAAGCAGAAATTGCCTTAATATAAGCTAGTCCATAGTTATCAGCATAATATTGTGCTTTTTTAGCCTTAACAATAAAGTCTTGAGGATTACTTTCAGCAACAGTTGCAATATAATTAATACCAGTTGCAGAAAAGAGTTTAGGTGTATCTTTGGGAAGATAAGGTTTACCTCTTTCTACAATACCAATGTGACTTGTGGCACTTTTAGCACCAAGAGGTGTAGTGTAACTATATTGATAGCCTGTGTTCATATATCCACCATTGTCATATTCAAATATAATCATATTGTGGTTCCTTGTTGCAGCAGCAAGAGCAGAGCCAAGACCAATATCCATACCACCATCACCACTAACCATTATAAAAGTTATTTTACCTTGAGGAATTTCTCCTCTTCTTTGTCTTTCTTTGTAAGTCTCTAAAATACCACTTAATGTAGCAGCACCATTTTGAAAAAGATTGTGCACATAATTAATATTGAAAGCAGTTGTTGGATAACCAGTAGTAACGACCATTCCGCAACCAGTGTGAAAGAGCATTACAACATTACCTTCAATACCTTTTAATAAAAGATTGATATTAACTGGTATGCCACAGCCAGAGCAGGCACTATGACCGGCAACAAGTCTTTTTGGCATATTAGTAGCTTTTTTTATATTAATATTTTTAACAGTAACAAAACCATTGTTGTCTGTTACATCATAGTCCATTGATGAATTTACTTCTGTTACTGGTTCAAAATATTTTATAGTTTTATATTCACTACCTTTATAAATACCATAGTAATCAAAAGATTTAACATTAGAACTAAAGGAATTAATACCTAAATTGAGCATATATTCAGCATCTTCAACATAAAATTCTTTGCCACCTAAGCCAAATACTCTTGTAATTACATTAGGTTTTATATTGTTTTCATAAAATGCAGATTTTATTTCTGTTGATAAATTTCCGCCTTCTCCGTAGGAATCTTGTCTGTCACCAATTACAACAACTTTTGCGTTTTTACAGGCATTGGCTATTTCTTTGTGGAAAAATGGTCTTAGAGCTCTTAATGTAATAGCACCAACTTTTATACCTTTGTTTCTCATATTGTCAACAGCTACTCTTGCAGTATCAAAGGCAGAACCCAGAACAATAAATATTACATCGGCATCTTCACTTAGATATTTATTGATAATGTTGTAATTTCTGCCACTCAATTTATAGTAGGCTTCAAATTCGTTATTTATTTCTTTTTTTGCATCTTCCATAGCAAGGCGTAGTTGATATTTGTTGTTTATAATATCAGGTTCGTTCATATAAGAACCTATTGTTACTGGATTGTTTACATCAATAGCAGTATATTCAGCTTTATATTCACCAATATAATCTTTTACGGCATTGTCATCTTCAAATATTTTCATATTCTTTTTTTGATGACTTGTAAAAAATCCGTCATAAGCTATTATTACTGGTAATTTAACTTTTTCTGCCACTTTTAGACCAATAATATTAAAGTCATATACTTCTTGATTGTCTTTTGCAAATAGTATAATCCAACCAGTATTTAATGCAAACATAATATCACTGTGGTCGCCTTTTATACAAAGAGGTGCTGAAACTGTACGGCAAGCAACATTCATTACCATAGGTACTCTGGTTCCTGACTGAACTGGTAGCTGTTCAAGAGCATATAAAAGACCATTAGCACTTGTTGCATTTATTACCCTTCCACCAGCTAAAGAACCGCCATAGCATATACCAGCAGCGGAATGTTCTCCCTCTGCGGCTATCATAACTGTGTCTAAGTCACCTTTACTTTTCATCAAGTCCATATCTTCTGCTATTTGAGTAGAGGGTGTAATTGGGTAGTAGCCCATTAAGTGGTAGTTTATTTGTTTTGCAGATATAGCAGCAGCCTCATTGGCTGATTTAAAAACTGACTTTTGATTGTACATAAAACCTCCATATATTAAGTAATATTAAGTTGAAATAATAAAAAAGTATATTATTAGTGATTGTATATATTGTTTATTAATTGTTGTAGCTTTCACTATCAACCCAACTATTTTCACCAATATTATTAAATTCAAAGTCCTTATTTAACAAATAAATATTACCTATATTATCGTAAAATTCGCCTTCTTTAACTGCTACAAGAGCTTTAGTAGGGCAAACTTCAACACATCTTAAGCAACCTTTACAATGATATAAATCCATACCCTTATTTACACCTTTGTCAAACTGAAAAACCATATCAGGGCAAGTTGTGTCACAAAGACCGCAATCAATACATTTTTCTCTTATAAAGTGAGGCAAAAATCCCTCTCTGCAGCCTTCTAAGTCGTTAGTAATAGAATTAGCAAAGGCATAATTTACACCACCAATAGGTCCGTTGTCATATCCTAATATTCTTTGAGTATCTTTATATTCAAGTGCTGGATTATTATTTTTAATTATTTTGTTTGTTACTTGATTATATCCGGCATCAATAGCTTTTAAATTCCCTTCTAGTTTGTCAGGATATTTTGTTCCTACGGTTTTTTTAACAACTTCTTTAGCATAGTCAAGGGGTATAAAACCACTTGCTTTAATCATTGCTCCAAGCATAACAACATTGAGCCTTGCTCCTATTTTAACAGCAATATCCATTGCATCAATAAGCCATAAATTACAACTAGGTAAATTAAGACTTTCTACAACTTTATCAAAATTATTTTCGGTATTTATAACAACAGAAGTATTCTCTTTTATGCCAGCAAGGGTATTTTCTTTTTTTCCTAAAGACATTCTAAACAATGCCAGCAAATCTGGTTCTCTTACTGGTGCATTAATTCTGATTTCATTAGTAGAATATCTAACATAGCTTTTAACTGGTGAGCCTCTTTTTTCAGAACCATAAGATGCAAAACTTTGTGATTCCATATTCATATATTCAGCACCTATTTCACCTAATAATTTTCCTATAAGGTTAGCACCAAAGCCACCTATGCTTTCTATTCTTATTTCATAATTTTCCATTAAAAAACCCCCCTTTTGTTGTAGTATTAACAAAAGGGAGGTAAATTATTAATTATCTGATATGTAAACATCAAAATCATAATTTGTAAAAACTTCGGCAGCCTCTGGAGAGTCAAGATAAGTTGCAAAGTCTTTGACACTATCAGTAGGGTCTGTGCCGTCGTCAGTGTTTAAAACAGCTACAGAGTAAAGAACTTGGGAATTAAGGCTTTGGCTTGGTGCTAAAGTTATAATTTGCACTTTATCAGCACAAGCAAGGGCATCAGTTTCAAAACAAACACCCACATCGCTTTTATTGTCAACAATATTTTGTACTACAGAAGGTGAATCATCACATTCAGTAGTTTTCATCGAAAGAACTTGTTTAAAAACATTTAGGTTAATAAATACTTCTCTTGCAAACGAACCTATAGGTTCGCTTTCTTTAGCCATAGCTATTGTTGATGCTTCAGGCACAGTATCAAAGGATTTAACTGTTGTGTCATTGTCATAATTTTTAATAAGTACCATATTATTTTGTAATATAGGTGTTACATTTTCTTCTTTTAAAAATTCATCTTGAATAAGAGAATTAATTTGCTCTTTAGATGAAGGTATAAAAATATCACATTGTGACCCGTCTTCAATACGATTATAGAGAGAGTTTGTACCACCACTTACGATTTCAATATTAACTGGGTTATCTTTGTTGTAATTTTCAACTATTTCATTTAAAGCTGTTGTAAGACTTGAATCAGCAAAAACTCTTATTTTGTTTTCGTCTATTTTATTTCCACAGCCACTTAATAAAAGTGTAAAGGTGCATACAAGACACAGTATTTTTTTCATAAATTTCACCCTTTGTTTAACATATATTGTTTATTTAATTATACTAACTATTTCATCTAAAATTTTATCTGCAACATTTTCCTTACTCATTATAGGAAGTTCTTGGACTTTGTTATTTGTAATAATAGTTACAACATTAGTATCAGTACCAAAGCCAGCACCTTTTACCTTTAAGTTATTTGCAACTATCATATCTACATTTTTCTTTTTTAGTTTTGCTCTTGAATTTTCAAGCATATTTTCTGTTTCCATACTAAAGCCACATAAAAATTGATTTTTTTTATTTTTGCCTAAGTATTTTAAAATATCATCAGTTCTTTTAAGTGAAATAGACATTTCACCATCTTCTTTCTTAACTTTGTTGTCGTAAGTGACAACTGGTGTGTAGTCTGCCACAGCTGCAGCTTTAATAACTATATCACAATTATCAAACTCAGCCTTAACAGCCTCAAACATATCTGATGCACTTTTAACATTAACAACATTAACAAAGTTTGGTGGAATAGCTGTCATATTAGCTGCTATAAGAGTAACATCAGCCCCTCTAAGCATTGCTCTTTTTGCAAAAGCACAACCCATTTTCCCAGTTGAATGGTTAGTAATAAATCTAACAGGGTCAATACTTTCCATTGTAGCACCTGCTGTTACAATAACCCTTTTGCCCTTTAAGTCTTTTTGACAATGTATCTCTTTAAAAATATGTTGGGCTATTTTTTCAGGTTCTTCCATTTTACCTTTGCCAGTATCACCACAAGCAAGCAAACCACTTTGAGGTTCAATAAATTGGTAGCCGAATTTTTTTAGTTTATTCATATTGTCTTGAACAATAGGATTTTCGTACATATTAGTATTCATAGCAGGAGCTATAAATACAGGACATTTGCAAGCCATAACAGTTGTAGAAAGCATATCATCAGCTATTCCGTTAGCTAATTTGCCAATAATGTTAGCTGTTGCAGGAGCAATAATAACGGCAGCACTTGCTTTAGCTAATGAAATATGTTCAACATCATAAGTATAGTTTTTCTCAAATGTGTCTGTAATACATTTGTTGTTTGTTAGTCTTTCAAATGTAAGAGGGGTTATGAATTCTGTAGCATTTTTACTCATTATTACATTGACATTATAACCATTTTTAACTAAAACTCTGGCTAAATAAGCAGACTTGTAGGCAGCTATGGAGCTTGTTACACAAAGTAAAACTGTTTTTTTGTCAGACAACTTAATCACATCCTATTATTAGTAAATTTAAAATAATTTTAACATTAATGTAGATTTTGTGCAATAGATATTTTATTAAAAAACTGGATTAATTTAAAAACCCAGCTAATCATTTACATATTCAAGTAAGTCACTAATATCACAATTTAAAACACAGCATATTTTAGAAACTAAACCAATATCCACCATATTAATATTTTCGGCTTAATAATAACGATTTATAATATACCCATAAATAAGTATAATAATTAAGGAGATAATACGAATACAATAGAAAAAACTGCTTGTTTTACTGGATATAGAAAGATTAATATATTAGATTATATAAAAGTAAGAATAAAATTAAATCGGGAAATTAAAAAATGAATAAATAAAGGTGTTAAGTATTTTGGTTGTAGTGGTGATGTTGGTTTTGATATGAATGCAGGCATAACAATTTTAAAATATAAAAATTATGTATTTATAAAATTTTAAACAAACAAAATGGTTATATATAAAAACGAAAATTGAACTTACAATAAATAAAGGCTAAATTTTTAAAATCCAGCCTTTATTAATAAATATTAATCATTAATTATGTAATGAGCACCAATACTTTTTTTTCTATTTTCAGCAGCTTTAGCAATAAGCCAGCCTGCAGTAAGCATATTATAAATTTCAAGTCTATCTGGTGGAGTATTTATAATATCAAGTTTACCGAAATTTTTATCTGGCGAATATTTTTCAAACCATTCAATAATACTATGAATATTACCGGTATGCCTTACTATACCTAAAAATTTCATCATTTGTTGTTGAATTTCTTTTTTAGTTGGCAATTCACCTAAAGTTTGAGTAGGTATTACATCATCAAAATCTTCGGCATTTCTTGGAGTATTTACAATATTGTCAGCCAAAAGTTTGCCAAAAACAAGACCTTCAAGTAAAGAATTACTTGCTAATCTATTAGCACCGTGAACACCGGTACAAGCAACTTCACCCACGGCATAAAGACCATCAATATTTGTTATACCCTCTGGTGTGGCTTCAACACCACCCATATGGAAGTGAGCACCAGGAGCAACAGGTATCATTTTATCGTCTACATTTACACCGTGTTCTTCGCAAATTTCAGTTACTGTTGGAAACTTTTCTCTAAAATTGTCAATAGCTGAGGTATCAAGGAATATTTTTTCACCTTTTAAATAATGTGCATAAACTTCTCTTGAAACTACATCCCTTGGTGCAAGGTCTTTTTGAGGATGTACACCCTCCATTATTTTTTCACCCTTATCATTAACAAGTATACCACCAGCACCTCTAACAGCTTCAGATACAAGACCATAAGCCTTGCCATTTATTGTAAGCATAGTAGGATGAAATTGTATAAATTCAAGATTTTTTAACTTACAGCCAGCTCTATAAGCCATAGCCATACCATCACCAGTAATAGTTACATCATTTGATGTTGAAGGATAAAGTTGACCAATACCACCGGTTGCAAGTACCGTATAATCTGCTTTATAGTGAGATATTTCACCAGTTTTTAAATTTTTAGTAATTGCACCGCTACACTTATTATTGTTTACTCTAAGTTCAAGTGCCATTTCATTTTGTAATATATTTACATCAGTTGTAACATTTCTCAAAAGTTGTTCAACAACTCTTAAGCCTGTTCTGTCCCCACCTGCGTGTATAATTCTGTTAAGTCTGTGAGCACCCTCTCTACCAAAAGCAATGTTTCCGTTTTCGTCTTTATCAAATACCATACCAGTTTTAATAAACTCTCGTATAACATTTGGTGCAGTAGAAACTAACTTTATTACAGCATCAGAATCATTAAGATTACAACCTGCTATCATAGTATCTTCATAGTGCCAGTGATAATCGTCCTTTTCAGAAAGGGCAACAGAAATACCACCTTGAGCTAAAGAAGAATTGCAAGATTTGCGTAATCCTTTTGTTATTATAGTTATTTTTTTCTTGTATTTACAAAGCTCTGATGCAACACTTAGAGCACCTATGCCAGAGCCAATTACCAATACATCGGTTTTTATCATTATAATTTACCTCTTTGTAAAATTGTTTTATTATTATTGTACACTAAAATGAAAATAATTCAAGTTTTATATTTACTTTAGTATAAAAATTTTTTAATTGCTCATAATCTATATAGTAGGAGGTGATTTTTTGAAGAAGAAATACTTGGTTTTAGGAGTAGGTTTAATTATAATTGTTACGGCTGTAATTGTTATTAAAAAGGATACAGATGCAAATACTATACCTAATGTTATAAAGCCATCTCCAGTTTATGCAGATGTACCGAATGGTACTGTTCTTTATGACAATATCAATGGTAATGCTATTAATGTTATACTTTCAGGTTCTAAAGTTGAAATTTTAAAAGATAAAAATACACAATGGTATTGGGTAAGGCATAAAAGTCATTTAGGTTGGGTAAAAGGTGAAAGCCTTAAGATACCAGCCGATAGACAGACAAACACTGCTCAGTTATCTGAAAATGTTGTTTTAGGTTATGCTAATAAAACATTTGAAAGTAATACAAAGCATTTTGTTTGGGTTGATATAGATAGACAGAGAGTTTATGTTTTAGTTGGTAAAAAAGGTAATTGGAAAATTGAAAAAATAATAATTTGTGCTACAGGTGTTAATAAGTCACCAACAACAAGAGGTACTTTTGAAATAAGTGATAAAGGAACTTGGTTTTATTCAGATAGACTTAAAAGTGGAGCAATGTATTGGTCTAGATTTAATGAAAGCTATCTTTTTCATTCGGTTGCTATGGATAAAAATAGGAATGTTACTGATTCTGTTCTTGGAGAAAGACGCTCAAGTGGTTGTGTTAGAATGTCTGTTAATGATGCAAAATGGTTTTTTGAAAATATTGAAGCAGGAACAAAAGTTTGGGTTTATTAAATATTAATTATAAAATTGTAATAAAAATTTTATATAATTTTTATTGAAGGATGGTAATATTTAGTGTATAATTCTTATTGAAATCAAAGTACGAAGAAGGAATAAAAATGAAAAAAGCAATTATACTTATGCTGTTGTCTGCAATAACAATTGCTGGAATATTTCCATCGATTGCATTTGCCGGTGATTATATTGAGTATGTTGAACCAGAAATAAAACTGAATATTGTAGAGAACAATACACTTATTAAATATCCTTTGGGAGAAAGTAAAAAAAGTGTATTCTGCAACGGTAGACTTTGTGTCCCTGTTAATGAAGGTGTAAAATTAATGGGTGGTAAAAGTCAGAATGTGTCAGGCATTTTAAAAATAGCAATTAACAATAAAAATTACTTTGTTAATAAGGGTGTTACAAGTAATAGACCTAAAGTTTTTACTTATGATAATGAGGAGTATATTTCTATTTATGAAATTACTGTTCCTTTTGACTATGAACTTATAGTTAATGTATCAGCTAATACTGCTGAAATTATGGCTGAAAGTAACTTAAATACTTATAATCAGTCTGTTAAATCTGTTAAGAGTGCTTATATAAGACTTGAGGATATTACTGCCGACGGAATGAAGCCGGGGAAAATTGGTAATTATACTGTAGATATGCTTGAAAAACTTAAGTATACTTCTGAGTATATGTATCAAAGTAATCAGCATTATTACATTGCTTGGATACCTGTTTATGCCTGTCCGGAGTTGAGCTACTGGAATGATGTATCAAAGGATTATAATCTTTATAATTCATACTTCCTTTATGTTATTGATTATATGGTGGACCATAATGGGCATTTAGGACTTCACGGATATACTCACCAATACGGTAATGATGAAAGTGCTGTGGGATATGAATGGGGTGAAAATACACCTTATAATAATAATGAACAGCAAAGAAGAATGGTAGCAGCAAAAGAAACTTGTCATAAACTTGGATATAATGATGAATTTTTTGAATTCCCTCATTATGGTGCAACAGATGCTCAAATGAAAATGGCAGAATATTATTTTGATGCAGTTTATCAATCATATCCTGATAATAAGCATTATAACTATTTAACATATACATCAAGGTCAGGAAAATGTGTATATTATATTCCAACGCCAGCTGATTATGTTCATTATAGAAGAGATGAATCTATATTTGATAGAATTAAAAACTCTGTTTCAAAGGGTTATGCCCTTAGTCTTTTCTATCATCCTGTTATTGATAATAATCAGTTTGAAATTGAAACAGTTGATAATAAAAGAGTGTGGAAGTATTCAAAGGAAGGAACTTTGCCAAGTATAGTTAATTATGTTGCTAATCTTGGTTACAGTTTTTCTAGTTTTAAGTAAAGGATAAAATTATGGCAAGTGTAATTATAATAGGTGGAGGACCAGCAGGTGTTTCAGCGGGACTTTATACTATAAGAGCTAACATTGAAACAACTATATTTACTCAAGGAGGAAGTGCCTTAATAAAGGCTGAAAAAATTGAAAATTATTATGGATTTCCGAATGGAATAAGTGGTAAAGACCTTTACAAAAGAGGTATTGAGTCAGTTGAAAATTTAGGTGCTAGAGTTATTGAACAAGAGGTTATAGGTGCTGGTTATAATGGCAAATTTGTTGTAGAAACGAAAACTGGTTCTTATGAGGCAGATGCTCTTGTTATAGCTAATGGAGCATCAAGAAGTGTGCCTAAAATAAATAACATTAGCAAATTTGAGGGTAAAGGTGTTAGTTATTGTGCTGTTTGTGATGCCTTTTTCTACAGAGGTAGGAATGTTGCTGTAATAGGTAGTGGTGAATATGCTATTCACGAGGCTGATGTTTTAAGTAAAGTTGCTGAAAATGTTACAATACTTACAAATGGTGAAAAATCACCAAATTATGGAAATTGTGATACAAGAAAAATTGTCTCAATAGAAGGGGATAATACTGTTGAATATGTTTTGTTTGATGATGGAAATAAGCTCCCAGTAAGTGGTGTGTTTGTTGCTATTGGAGTTGCTGGAGGCGTTGACTTAGCAAAAAAACTTGGAGCTGTTGTTAATGGTAATTATATAGATGTTAATGACAATATGCAAACTAATATACCCAATCTTTATGCTGTAGGTGATTGTACAGGTGGATTGTTACAAGTTTCAAAGGCTGTTTGTGATGGTGCTAAGGCTGGTATTAATATTATAAAGGCATTAAGAGATAAGAAAAAGTAAACAAAAAAATTAATAAATTATTGTGAAAACCGACAGAATTACAATTTTTGGTAATAAAAAGTTATTACTTGACTTGTAATTCTGTCGGTTTTGTTTTATTATTATTAATATAGCCGATTTTTTGTTTAAAGCACACATTATTTTTCGGCAATATAAAGGAGGAAAATCAAATGAACGATGGATTAAAAAGAATTTTGAGTATTGTTCTTTCTGCTATTATGATATTTTCAAGTGTCACATTTGTTAATATGTCAATTGTAATGGCTGATAGTAGCAGTTACATTTTAGAGGAAGGCGGTTGGCTTGAATCTGCTTATGTTGAGTGGACATCGGTTCCAAATGCAACTGGGTTTGCAGCTTATGTTAAAAAAGCTAATGAAGCTGATTCAAGTTATGTTAAGTTGGATAATGAGCTTATTAGAAAGTATCCAACATATTTTAGGGTTGATGCAGTAGGTTTATCTGCTGGTCAGTATGTTATTAAGGTTGTACCTTATATTAATGGTGCTTTAGATGAAAGTGCTGCTTTTGTATCTGGTACACTTGATGTTAAGGCTTATGACCGTTCTGGTTCTGCTTTTTCATCTAAGTCGCCTTTTTACGGCAAGGGTGTAGGTGCATATAATAATGATGGTACGCTTAAGTCAGATGCACAGGTTCTTTATATTACTAAGGATACTGCTAAAACTGTTAAGGCTGATATAATTACTAATAAGAATGGTACTACTACAGAAGTTACAGGTATGCAGGCTATAATTGATGCTAAGCAGAAAGGTTTAGATACTAGACCTCTTGACTTTAGAATTATTGGTACTATTGATAAAGATAATATGGATAGTTTTAGTTCATCTGCTGAAGGTCTTCAAGTTAAAGGTAAGAATGCTGGAGCTGAGTTAAACATTACTATTGAAGGTATTGGTGAAGATGCAGGCATCAGAGGTTTTGGTATTCTTTGTAGAAATGTTGGTAATGTTGAGTTAAGAAATTTTGGTATTATGCTTTGTATGGACGACTCAATATCTATTGATACTAACAATGACACATTATGGGTTCATAATATGGACTTATTCTATGGTTCAACTGGTGGCGATGCCGACCAAGCAAAGGGTGATGGTACAGTAGATGTTAAGGGTAAGTCAACTCGTGTAACTGTATCGTATAACCACTTTTGGGATAGTGGTAAGTCATCTCTTTGTGGTATGGGCAGCGAAGTAACATCTTCTCATATTACATATCACCACAATTGGTTCGACCACTCTGATTCAAGACATCCTAGAATTAGAGTACAGTCAGTACATATTTATAACAACTACTTTGACGGTAATTCAAAGTATGGTGTAGGTGTAACATTAGGTTCATCAGCTTTTGTAGAAAGTAACTATTTTAGAAATTGTAAGCACCCTATGATGAGCTCAAAGCAGGGTTCAGATATTATGGAAAATGATAAAACAGGTGTTGCAGATTTCTCAGGGAAGGGTACATTTTCAGGAGAGGCCGGTGGTGTTATAAAGGCATATAACAATCATATTGAAGGTTCTGATGCAGATAAGTTCAATGGTGGTGTTGAGCCGGTTTACTATGATGCTACTGCTACAGGAAATAATGGAAAGGCTTCACAGTATGATGCTTACTTAGTAACAACAAGAACTGAGAAAGTCCCAGAAACTGTTAAGGCGTTGTCTGGTGGTTCTTCTTATAATAATTTTGATACTGATACAGCTAATTTTGACTTAGGTGTTGACGAGGCTAATATTACTGCTGTTGAAGATGTACCAGCTGTTGTAACTAAGTATGCTGGTAGAGTAAATGGTGGTGACTTTAAGAATGATACAAACAAGTACACTGTTTTAAATGATGATAAAAGTTATGCAGTAGATACAGTATTAAAGTCCGCTCTTATAAGCTATACACCTTCGTTAGTATCTGTTGGTGGCATAGATGCAGGTGGTGAAGTTGATACAACTGTTTCTACAGAAACAACAACAGAAGTAACTACTGAAAAGGTAAGTGAAACAACTACAGAAAAAGTTACAGAAACAACAACAATCAATGAAAATTCAAGTGAAACAACTACAGAAAATGTAAATCCAGAACCAGATTTTGTTTATGGTGATGTTGATGGTAGTGGTAAAAGAAATATTAGTGATGTAAATATACTTATTGAACAAATAAGAAAGGGTGCAGTTAATGTAATTAAGGGTATTAATGATGTAAATAGTGACGGTGTTGTTGATACAGCTGATGTTGCTACACTTCTTCAGAAAGTTTTAAATGATAGTTTTAAGATGCCTTGTGAACCTACATCTTCAGAGCCTACAACAGAAGCAACAACTGAGGCTACAACAATAGCAACAACGGAGTTAACAACAGAGTTAACAACAGTTGAGCCGACAACAGAATTAGTATCATTTGATGATAAATATGATTTTGAAAACAATCCAGAAATCACCAAAGACGGCACAAGTGGTATTACATATACTGTAAGTACGAAGGGTCAGACTTCTGATAACTTAACTGCTGAAACAATAATTGCTGATTTTGGTGGTAGCAAGACATTATTACTTAATGACAAATCTGCTACAGATGCTGTTAAGGCGGTTGTTCCGGTTACTATTAAGAATAAGGGTATTACAACTTATACTTTAAATATTACGCCTACAGAGGCTAAGGGTAACTGGACAGTATTTATGCTTGATGGCATAAAGGCTGACGGTACAGATGGCGAAGTTTTAGGTTTAAGAATTGATAAGAGTAAGAACTATGGATTAAGAGTAAATGGAGGTTCTGCTGTAACATCTTCCAATGTTGCTGTAGTTTCTAATACAACAGTAAATGTAGTTATAATTGTTGATTTTGATAATGATACAGCTACATTAAGTGTAAATGACAGCACACCTGTTACTGTAACAGATGTTGATGCTAAGTCAATTAAGTCTATGTCTTTCCAAACAGCAACAGATGCCAGAAGTCTTTATGTTGATAATATAACAACTGCTGGAGGTAGTTATTATGGTGAAATTGTTGAATCTACTGAAACAACAGAAGAAACAACAGGGCAGACTACAGAGACAACAACAGAAAAAATAACAGAGAAGACTACAGCAGAGGCAACAACAGAAGAAACAACAGAGCAGACTACAGAGGTAACAACAGAGCCTGTTACATCGTTATCATCTTCTTGGACTGCTGGTGACACAGTGCCTTCTTGGTTAGGTGTAAGTGGTTCTGCTGAAAATAATAGTAAAAGTTATGTTGCTTTTGAAAATGTAAATGGTTCTGCTTTTGAACAGACAGTTAAAATTGCAACAAATGGCACATTTACTATAACTCCTGAAAAGGCTGGTACTGTTAAGGTTTATATTGCTGCTGATAATAACAATGCCAATAAAGGTAATGTAACAGCAACAGTTAATAATGCAACTATTGGAACTTATAGCCTACCTAGTAGAAAAGATAGTGCAGCAACAGCTTTTGAATTAACCGTTGATGACACTAATGTTGGTAAGGCTATAACATTTACAACTAGTTATAAAGCTTTACTTTTTAAGGCTGAATTTAATTAATTTATAAACATTTTAAAGGTTTTCTTAACAACTTTCTTTTGATAATGTTTAAAATTAAGAAAGTGAATTTCAAAATTGCAATATAGTTTTGAAAAGTAACTTTTTAAACAAACTGAAGTCCTAGGGTTTAATCTTAGGACTTTTTGTTATAAATAGGGTTAGCTTAAGCTAATTAATCTTGAAAAAATGTTATTTATATGGTATACTATATTTTAATAGTTTGCATAAAGTTTAATGAAGGAGATTATCAATGAAAAGAATATTATCATTTTTATTTATATTTGTATTATCTTTAGGAATGGTTGGATGTAATAGTCAGAATGTTAAGTCAACTAAACCTCAAGTTTATACAAGTTTTTATGCTATTTATGACTTTACAAAAGAAATAGCTGGAGATTATGTTGATGTTTATAATATGGTGCCTACTGGTACAGAACCTCACGATTGGGAACCAACAGTGCAGGATATGGCTAAACTCAATGATGCTGACGCTGTTTTTTATAATGGTCTAAATATGGAAAGTTGGATTGATAAAGTTCAAAAATCTCTTGATTCATCTAAGTTTGTTTGTCTTTCTGATGGTATTAATGTTGATGATGGTGCATCTGATCCTCATATTTGGCTTAACCCTAAAAATGTTAAGGTTATGTGTGATAATATTTATACTACACTTTCAAAAATTGACCCCGATAATAAGGAATTTTATGAAACTAATTACAACAATTATGTTGCTAAACTTGACAAACTTGATAATGATTTTAAGACAACTATTGAACAACTACCTAATAAAAATATAGTAGTTTCACACGAAGCATACAGCTATTTATGTGATGTTTATGGCTTAAATCAAGTAGCTATTGATGGTATATCTGCCGATAGCGAACCATCACCTGATAAAATGTTAAGCCTAATTAATTTTGTTAAAACAAATAACATTAAGTATATTTTTTATGAGGAACTTGTTTCTCAAAAAACTGCCGAAACCCTTTCAAATGAAACTGGAGCTAAACTTTTGCCTTTAAATCCTTTTGAAGGACTTACTGATGAGGAAATAGCTAAAGGTGATAATTATATTTCAATAATGTATGAAAATCTTGAGAATATTAAAACAGCTTTAAGTTAAAGGAGAAAATGTTATGAAAGTATTGGAGGTTAAGGATTTATCATTTAGTTATCCAGATAAAAGTATACTTCACAGGCTTTCATTTGATGTTGAAAGCGGTGATTTTCTTTGTGTAGTGGGTACTAATGGTACTGGTAAATCTACATTGTTAAAATTAATATTAAATATCTTGCAACCTACAGAAGGTGAAATTCACCTTTTAGGTGAAACTCCGTATAAATTTAAAAGTTATTCTAAAATAGCTTATGTTTCACAAAAAGCAACTTCTTTTAATAGGGATTTTCCTGCAACTGTTGAGGAAATTGTAACACTTGGTCTTTATTCACAAAAAGGTTTCTTAAAAAAATATGATAAAGAAGATAAAAAAAAGGTTGCATCTGCTTTAAAAAGAGTAGGTATGTATGATTATAAAGATAGAAAAATAGGACACCTTTCAGGTGGACAACAGCAAAGAGTGTTTATAGCAAAGGCTCTTGTTTCTTCTCCAGAAATTATTTTTCTTGACGAACCTACAGTTGGCATAGATATAAAGGCTGTTGATTCAATATGCTGTCTTTTAGGTGAACTTAACAAAAGTGGTATAACTATAGTAATGGTGACTCACGATATTTCATCTATACTTTATCATTCAAATAAGGTTCTTGTACTTTCAGAAGATGGTGAAGGAGAAATTATGCTTGCTGATGAGTTTAACTCTCATACTATACTAAATCACCTTAACCACAAGCATTAACAAATACTGTTGGGTTATAAAACCTTAAACAAGGAGAGTTATTATGGAAATATTTACACTTGCTTTTATGCAAAGAGCAATAGTTGTTGCTATATTTATATCAATAATTACACCACTTATAGGAAATATTATTGTGCTTAAAAGACTTTCAACAATAGGTGATGCACTTTCTCACGCTTGTCTTGCAGGTGTTGCAATAGGTCTTTGTTTTAGTCTGAGTCCTATACTTGTAGCTATTATTTTGTCACTTTTGTCGGCTATTATTATTGAGTATATAAGAAGGTCTTTTCCTAATTATTCAGAAATAGCTACTGCTATTGTTTTAAGTTTTGGTGTTGGTGTTGCGGCTATATTTTCTGGTTTTGTCAAAAATGCTGCTAGTTTCAATAGTTTTTTATTTGGTTCAATAGTTGCTATTTCAACTTTTGAACTTATTACAGTTATAGTTTTAAGCATAATAGTCATTATAACGATGCTTGTACTTTACAGAGAACTTTTTTACATCTCATTTGATGAGGAAAGTGCAGCACTTTCTGGAGTTAAGGTTAAAAGTGTAAATTTTGTGTTTACAATGCTTACAGCTATTGTAGTGTCTATAGCTTCCAGAACAGTTGGTTCTCTTGTTATTTCATCATTAATGATTATACCTGTTGCTTGTGCAATGCTTGTATCTAAAAGCTATAAACAAAACTTGGTGTTATCTGTTGTATTTGCCCTTTTGTTTACAATAGCAGGTCTTGCTATAACTGCGTTTTATGACCTTAAGCCGGGCGGTACAATTGTTCTTATTGGTATAGCGGTACTTCTTGTTATTGTAGTAGCAACAAGAAAGCAAAGGTGATGTTATGAATAATACAGATAAATTTTTAGATTTATATAGACAACTTGAAAGAATAGGTAGAGCTAATTACTTTCCGGAAATTCCAGAAGGTTCACCTATCATATCTCGGCTTACGGCTATACCTGCCTTAAGAGAATTTAAGGAAGATATAGAGTATTGTAGAGTTGTAAGAAATTTTCTTGTCCATACGCCTAGGGTGAGAAATGTATATCCTGTTATTCCATCAGATGATATGATTAGAATACTTGAAAAATGTGTATCAAGAGTAAAAAGTCCTACAAAGGCAATGGAGTTTGCTGTTAGGCGAGAAAATATGTTTACAGCTTCCCTTGGTGACAAAATAACTAATGTTACAGATTATATGAATAGCAGAGGATTTACACATATTCCTATTTTTGATGAAGGTAAACTATTAGGTGTATTTAGTGATAATGTTATATATTCTTATATTTGTGACAAAGGTACACTGCATATTGATGAAAATACGGAGCTTTTTGAATTTATTAACTATTTAGGTTTAAGTTATCATATTAATGAGTATTTTGCTTTTATGAAAGCTGATGCCACACTTTATGAGGCGGCAGACTTGTTTAGTATCGATAGTAGATCTATGAAACAGCTTGCAGTGATTTTCTTTACTGATAATGGAAGAAGTGACGGCTATATTAAAGGTATGATGACACCTTATAGTTTATTAAGAGATGCTCCAGATTATATAAATAATTAGAATAATAAATTTACGGAGGAAATTATGAAAAAGTTTTATTTAATTTTAGCAGCAGCTATGCTAAGCGTTTCTTTTACTGGTTGTGGAAAGACAGATACAGAACAGGCACAAGCGGAGGTAGCGTCAAAAGCACCTATTACTTATGCTCAGAACGATTTTGCAATTTACACAACAGATGATAATATGCAACCTGTTAAGTTTTTATGTATGTTAGGTGTTGATAATTCTGCTCTTAACAATAGTGACGATGAAACAGTGAAGTATTTAAAGCCTTTTATTACTGTTGATACTGGTAAGTATAAAGTTGGCGACAAAGAGAATGTAGGAAAAACTAAGGAAGAAGAACTTGTTAATTATTTCTCTTATTTAGGTAGCCATAAGCCTGTTATTAATGTTAAGGGTATTACAACAACTGGTATTGTTAAAGAGGATGATAAATGCAGTACAGTTGATGATGTTATTAAGGCTTATGGTATTGATAAGGATAATGAGGAATATATAGTTTCAAAAGGTGAAGGTAATGATTATACAATTCAGTTAAACTTTAAAGATGGTTCTAGTGAGGGTATTGTTGATAGAATTGTTACTAAAAAAGGTGAGGATTTATCTTCAGTTAAACAAAGATATTCTCTTAGATTTAATATTGTTAATGGTTATGTTCACGGTATCGAGGGATATATGTATTATTAAAGGTGTAGAATATGAACATAAGAGATTATATTAAAAATAAAAAGTTGATTTGTGATGGTGCTTTTGGTACTTATTTTTCAACATTTAATGCTGGCATTTTACCGGAAAAGGCTAATACAGCAGCTCCTGAACTTGTTTTAAGTGTTCACAGTGAGTATATTAAGGCTGGTGCTAATCTTATAAGAACCAATACCTTTGCATCAAATAAAATAAACCTTGGTTGTACAGATGATGAATTAAAGGCTAACATTAAGTCAGCTTATTCATTAGCTAAAATGGCTGCAAGAGATGATGTCTTAGTTGCTTGTGATATTGGACCTGAGAGTAAAGAGGATTTTTATACAATAGTTGATACATTTATTGAGTGTGGTGCAGAAATTATAATTTTTGAAACTTTTCCGGAAGTTGATGAAATTATACCTGTTATTAAATATATTAAATCAAAAAATAAGGGTATATTTATAATAACTCAGTTTTGTGTAAATCAACACGGTTATACTGAAGAGGGTATAAGTGCTTTAAGACTTTTTGAAAAATGTAATGAAATAGATGAAATAGATGCCTTTGGTCTTAACTGTGGTGTTGGTCCTAGTCATCTTCTTGATGTACTAAAAAAAATTAATTTAGAAACAGATAAGGTAATTACAGCTTTTCCTAATGCTAGTTATCCAGCTGTAGTTCAAGACAGAATGGTATTTCTTGATAATATTAATTATTTTTCTGAAATTATGGTTGATATTGCAGGCTATGCTGATATTATAGGTGGCTGTTGTGGTACAACTCCTCAATATATTAAAGCAATTGGAGAAACAGTTGATATAAGTGTCAGTTTTTCTCATCATAGTTTTAAGAAGAAAGGTACAGCTTTAGTTACAGGTGATGAAAAACATAGTGGTTTTTTTGCAGGTAAAGATGGTAAAAAGCTTATTGCTGTTGAGCTTGACCCACCTAAAGGGAGTGATTGCACTACTCTTATGGAAACGGCAAATTATCTTAAAACTAAAGATGTAGATGTTATAACATTTGCAGATTCACCTAGTGGAAGAACTAGAGCCGACTCAGTATTAATGAGTATAAAAGTGGCAAAGGAAGTAGGTATAAATGTTATGCCTCATATTTGTTGCCGTGATAAAAATGCTATTGCTATAAGTTCTCTTTTGTTAGGAGCTTATATTAATGATATTAGAAATTTTCTTGTTATTACTGGTGACCCTGTACCAAGTACAGCTAGGGATAGAATCAAGGGTGTATTTAACTTTGATTCTGTAAGACTTATGGAGTATATGCAGGAAATGAATAATGAAACCTTTATTAGTGATAAGCTCTGTTATGGAGGGGCTATTAACTATGATAGACGCAATATTGAAATTGAAATTAAGCGTATAGAAAGTAAGATTAAAGCTGGTGCAGAATTTTTCCTTACTCAACCAGTATTTGATGATAAAGATATTGATACTCTTAAATATATAAGGTCAAGAGTTGACACAAAAATTCTTGTTGGTATTATGCCTCTTGTAAGTATAAGAAATGCTAACTTTATTAAAAATGAAATAACAGGCATTAGTATTCCAGATGATATTATTAATAGATTTAATAGTGATATGACTAAGACTGAATCTGAGGCTGTTGGTATAGAAATTGCAAGAGAAGTAATGGAAAAGGTAGAGGATTTTGCTGATGGTTTTTACTTTATGATACCTTTTAATAGATTGTCGATAGCAAAAGCTCTTATTAAGTAAAAGGAGAAAATATGTTAAAGAAATTAAGGGTTGCAGAGCTTAATGTAGAAATTGACCTTAAATATGATAGAACTCTTAAGCAGTCTAAGGACTATGAAGCTGATTTTGATGATTTCAATATATCAATAGATATACCTAAAGCAGATATTGAGAGAATAAATAAAGAAAATCCTCAAGTAAGTGCTGACGATATTGAGTATATATATACAGGGGCAGCTTTTTATGAGTTGTTACCTCATTTTAAGGGATTTATGCTTCATTCAAGTGGTGTTGTTGTGGATAACTATGCCTATTTATTTTCAGCTGACCCTGGTACAGGTAAATCAACGCATACTAGCTTGTGGGTAAAATATTTTGGTAAAGATAAAGCTAAAATTATTAATGATGATAAGCCAGCTATTCGTATGATTGATGATAAACTCTATGTTTATGGTACACCTTGGAGTGGTAAAACTGACCAAAATATAAATATGAAAGTACCTATTGGTGCTATTGTATTTTTGGAAAGGTCTGAAGATAACTGGATTAAGGAAATAAATCCTCAAGAGGCTATTCCTCTTATATTACAGCAAACAGTTAGACCACAGAAAGAAGAAGTAATGATTAAGCTTTTGGATATGCTTGATGTTGTTCTTAGAAAAGTTAAACTTTATAAACTTGGTTGCAATATGACTGAAGATGCTGTTAAGGTAAGCTATAATGCCATAAAAGTTGGAGGTAAATAGAATGAAAATTAAAGAAGGTTATTTGTTAAGAGAGGTTGCTGGAAGTAATATTGTTGTACCTGTAGGCTCTGGTAATATGGATTTTAGCGGAGTTATTACATTAAATGAGGTTGGTTCTTTTATATGGAAACAATTGGAAAAAGATGCCACTAAAGAAGATATATTAAATAATCTTCTTGATGAATATGATGTTGATAAAGCTACAGCAGAAAGGGATGTTGATGAATTTATTAACAAATTAAAGGGAGCTGAACTCCTTGCAGACTAAATCTGTTACACTGTCTGAAGTGTATGATGTTATGATGGAAATGCTTAATAATGGAGGAACAGTTAATTTTAATCCTCGTGGCACAAGTATGTTACCTACATTGCATAATGATGGTGATAGAGTTGTATTGAAAAAAATTAATTCATTGAAAAAATATGATTTGCCGCTTTATTTGAGAGATAACGGTCAATTTGTACTTCACAGGGTACATAATATAAACGCTGATGGCACATTTAATATGTGTGGTGATAATCAGTGGAACTTAGAAAAGGGTATACGACCAGACCAAATAATAGGAACAGTTATTTCAATACAAAGGAGTGGAAAAATTATTAAGGTATCAAATCCTTTATATAGGATTTATGTTGTTTTGTGGGTAAAAACTAGAATTCTTAGAAGAATTATTATTGGTGGATTTAGGAAATTTAAACAAAAAATAAGGAATAGATAAATTTATCTATTAAGCATTATTGTTTGTAACATAATTTTTGTGTGAACAATAATTTATACATTACAGAGGTGAAAAAATGGAAAATTTATATACAGCTGATGAAGTTGATGTATGTGTCATAGGTGCAGGTCACGCAGGTTGTGAGGCAGCATTAGCTACAGCAAGAATGGGACTTAAAACTATATTATTTGCTTTAAATCTTGATAGTATTGCAATGATGCCTTGTAATCCTCATATTGGAGGTAGTTCAAAGGGACATTTAGTTAGAGAAATTGATGCCTTAGGTGGTGAAATGGGCAAAAATATTGATAAGACATATTTGCAAATCAAAATGCTTAATACAGGTAAAGGACCTGCTGTTTATTCATTAAGAGCTCAAGCAGACAAAGCAAAGTATCATACAGAAATGAAAAAAGTTCTTGAAAATACCGAGAACCTTTTAATAAGACAAGGTGAAATTATTGATATTTTAACTGAAGATGATAAGGTAACGGGAGTCGTTTCTGAAAGTAATGCTATTTATAAATGTAAGGCAGTTATAATATGTAGTGGTACATATTTACAGTCACGCTGTCTTTATGGTGATACTATTATTGAAAGTGGTCCAAATGGTTTAAGAAGGTCAGAAAAATTAAGTGCTTGCCTTGAAAGATTAGGTATTAAATTGTTTAGATACAAAACAGGTACTCCAGCTAGAGTTGATGCCAAGACTGTAGACCTTACAAAAATGAAAGCACAGCCTGGTGATAAAAAGGTTGTACCTTTTTCTTTTGAAAATATAGGAAAAAATATAGATAAAGAACAATATGATTGTTATTTAACTTATACCAATGAGGAAACTCATAATATAATTAGAGCAAATCTTGAACGTTCGCCTTTATATTCTGGTGTAATTGAAGGCACAGGTCCTAGATATTGTCCGTCTATTGAAGATAAGGTTGTTAGATTTGCTGACAAAACTCAGCATCAAATTTTTGTTGAGCCAGAAGGTGAGGATACCAATGAAATGTATATTCAGGGTATGAGTTCATCACTTCCGGAAGATGTACAGTTAGCAATGTATAGAACTATACCTGGACTTGAAAATGTAAAGTTTACAAGAACAGCTTATGCTATTGAATATGATTGTATTGATGCTAATCAGCTTAAACTAAGTCTTGAATTTAAGAATATAAAAGGACTTTTTTCTGCTGGTCAGTTTAATGGTACTAGTGGCTATGAGGAGGCTGCTGCTCAAGGTATTATTAGTGGTATAAATGCTGGTGCTTATATAAAAGGTATTGAACCACTTATACTTGACAGAAGTGAGGGCTATATTGGCGTTCTTATTGATGATATTATTACTAAGGAAAGTAGAGAACCTTATAGAATGATGACATCAAGAGCTGAATACAGACTTCTTTTAAGACAGGATAATGCAGATTTAAGGCTTACAGAATATGGATATAAGTATGGTCTTATATCACAGGAAAGATATGATAGATTTTTAGCTAAAAAGTCTGCTATTGAGGCTGAAATTAAGAGAGTTAGCAATATTAATTTTGGACCAACTGATGAAGTTAATTCACTTCTTAAAAGTCTTGACAGTTCACCTCTTTCAACAGGTGTAAATATGGGAGATATTATTAAGCGACCAGAAATTACTTATGATATGCTTGCTCCTATTGATACTGAAAGACCGGATTTAAGTGATGAGGTTAGAGAACAGGTTAATATTCAAATTAAGTATGAAGGCTATATTGCAAGACAGATGAAACAGGTAGAGGCATTTAAAAAACTTGAAGCTAAAAAGATACCAGAAAATATTGACTATGATGATGTTATGGGTCTTAGACTTGAGGCGACACAAAAATTTAAGGCTGTTAGACCAGTTAATATTGGTCAAGCCAGTAGAATAAGTGGTGTTAGCCCTGCCGATGTTAATATGCTTTTAGTTTATTTAAACAGTAGAAGATAGAATTAATGAAAAGGTAAGTAGATGATAATTGGACATTTATTTACCTTTTTTATTAGAAAAAAGTATTGAAAACAGAAATAGTTTTTATAAACATTGCATTTAGAGAAATAAAATATAAAAAAGATTAAGCAATTTTAACTATATTACAACAAATGAGAGAGCCTTATATAACGACTTATAAAAAGGAATACAGAAATATAGGAATTGACACTTGAAATATAGTGTTGTTTTCTATATCTTAAACAAATTTTCTTAGGATAAGTATAAAAGAAATGATTACTCGTTTTTCTAATGATATAATTATTTAATAAGAAAAGTAACAAATTTAAATTTGTGGGGAGAATTTTGTATTATGGATAATAATATTTTACAACTTGACGAAAAATTTGTAGATGATTTTTGGTTTTTGAGAAAAGAGCTATTTGAAGAATTAGGAGAAATTTCTCAAAACATGGATACTTCTGAACTTAAATTGGTAACTAAACAATATTTTTTGTCACATATAAATAAGGATTTAATTAGTTGGGGGATATTCCAAAAGGAAAAACTGGTTGCAATCGGTTCTTTGTGCCTGTTTACCCGTATTCCATATAATGAAAATTTAAGTGGGCTTGAGGGCTATATATTGAATATATACACTTCTCAACAATTCAGAAAGTGTGGGTATGCAAATCAAATTTTAGATGCTATCATTGAATATAGTTATAAAAATAAGATAAGAAGGTTGTGGCTAAATTACAGTGAACAAGGGAAATGCTTATATATAGAAAAAGGCTTCACCAAAAAGAATAACGAAATGGAACTTTTTCTATAACGACAAATTCTAGTTTGTAGCGTAATAGGAGAGAAAAGAAATGAGGAAAATAATTTTATTTATTGCCATGAGCCTTGACGGATATATTGCGGACAGTAATGGTGGAGTGGCTTGGTTAAACGGTCATGGAAATGATGATGAAAATATTGATACCTATACAGAATTTACAAAAGATATAGATACCATTTTAATGGGGTGGAATACTTATCATCAGATTGTTACGGAGCTTTCTCCAAAAGAATGGGTGTATTATGAATTTACAACATATGTATTGACGCATAAAGAATGTAATTCATCTAAACAAATTCGTTTCACAAGTGAAAATCCTGTTGTATTGTTGAAACGGCTGAAAAAAGAAGCAGGAAAAGACATTTGGATTTGTGGTGGAGCAAATCTTGTTCAGCAGTTAGTAAGCAAAAATGTGATTGATAAATATTACATTTCCGTTATTCCAACTTTGTTGGGTAATGGGATTCGTCTTTTTAGCAATATGGAAAACGAAATAAAATTAAAGCTTGATAAAACTAAGACTTATAACGGTATAACTAATTTGATTTATGTACGAAGATAAATGTTAAAGACTGAACAGGTTGTTAAACTGATGTAGTGATTCCGGCATAGTAGAGGGAAAATATCTCAGATTTTTCCACTATGTCTTGTAAGTGTCTGGTTAGCTTTGTTTGTGAACGAGGCTGTGGCGACGATTATCCAAGCCCCCATTATCTAACAAAGGGCAAAAAACAAAAGACACTGTACAATAATATGTGAAAAACGCTGTATTTACAAGGCAAAATCGCATTTTGTAGGGTATTAATAAAAAAGTGGTCATTTAATATATGAAAATTAAATAGATAAACGAGAAAGACAGTTGAATTCAATTAAAGAGTTGATTGTCTTTTTTTACAAAAATTTAAGGTTCTTTATCTATTTGACAAAGAACCTATTTTTATTTAATTGTATTTTGATAGAATAACAAAATTGTAATTCTATCAAATAAATTCATAGGTATTTTATATAATTTAGTTTTAATACCTATGAAATAAGAAACTTCAGCAAGTATAACTCCTGTTATAGCATCAGCTATAACATGCTGCTTAACAAGTAGTGTGGAAAGTATAATAAGCATAGCTGTTATAAATGAAATAACTTTATACCAGCGAGGTATTTTTTTGCTTGCTGAAATACCTATAAAACAAAACCAGCTAACAAGACAATGGATAGACGGTAATAAATTAGTTGGCGGGTCAAGATTATATATAAGCTGAACCATAAAACCAAAAATTGAATAACCAGTAAAAGCTGGCCTTAAATTCATTGTAGTAGGGTAAAATATAAATATAAATAAGCTTATAGTTTTGGCAATAAAGTCAGCCATAAAAAATTGAAAAAACTTATGTTTGCCTTCTTTAGCTATAAGAATATAATTTACCAAATAAAATATATACCAAAAACAGTAGAAAACAACAAATGCACTAATAAATGGTATATCAGCATCAATTCTATTAGTTAAATCGTGATGATAAAATCCTTGTGAAATTTGTTGACTTCCAAAGTATACAAAACCATTGTATAGTATAAAAAATATAAATGGTATTATTGAATAAATTGGAACAATAGGGTCAACATATTTTTTTATAAACTTTCTCATTTATTTTTTTTGTGAGAAAAAACAAGTTTTAATACAACAAGAATAATAGTAAGAAGTCCTGTAGCTATACCTAAAGCAATAATTATTGGTAATGGTAGCTTTTTTTCTTTAACAGGCTTTTCTGTTTCAACTGTATCAACTTCTATATCAACAGCAAGGCTATATACACCTTGGTCGTATGTAATAACATAGTCGTAAATATCAATAGAAGCATCCTTACCATATTTTTCTCTAATTGTGTTTATAATATCATCTGGAATATTGCCAATAACCTTAATATTGTTAATTGGCTCAATATATTCAACGACAATAGAACTTCTATCTTCCTTTTCATTAGTAAAAAGAATATCTTCTTCTGGATTAAGTTTTGCCAAAATAGCTTGTATTTCAGGAGAGTTAGTATTCTCAATTACAGCATTTATAATCTCCATAACAAATACCTCCTTTATTGGTAATTAGTATGCCTTTCCCCAGTAAACCATAGTCTTAGCAGGTTTACCACAGCATACACACTTGTCTGAAATTTGTTCTTGTTCAAATGGCATACATCTTGAGGTTGCCCCTGTCTTTTCTTTAATTTCAAGTTCACAAGCCTCATCACCACACCACATAGCCTTAATAAAGCCTGGAGTTTCTTTAAGAGTTTTTTCAAATTCTTCCATATTAGTTGCAGTATAAGTATGAGAATCTCTGTGCTTTCTTGCCTTTTCAAGTAAGTCGTGCTGAATAGTATCAAGGAGTTTAGTTACCTCTTCCTCAATATTATCAAGACTTACTGTAATCTTTTCGCCATTATCTCTTCTAGCGAGTACAGCCTGATTATTTTCAATATCTCTTGGCCCAAGTTCTACTCTTACAGGGATACCTCTCATTTCGTGTTCGCTAAACTTCCAACCTGGTGACTTATCGCTATCGTCAAGAATTACTCTTGAAACTTTATCAAGTTTTTCTTTAATTTCGTTAGCTTTTTCAAGTACGCCTTGCTTCTTTTGCATAATAGGTACAATAACTACCTGATTAGGTGCGATTCTAGGTGGAAGTACAAGACCACTGTTATCACCGTGTACCATAATTACAGCACCGATAATTCTTGTTGACATACCCCAAGAAGTCTGGTGAACATACTGAAGTTTGTTTTCGCTATCTGTATACTGAATACCAAAGGCATGAGCAAAACCATCACCAAAGTTATGACTAGTACCAGACTGTAAAGCTTTACCATCGTGCATAAGGGCTTCAATAGTATATGTTGAATGAGCACCGGCAAACTTTTCTTTATCTGTCTTTCTACCCTTAATCATAGGAATAGCAAGTACATTTTCACAGAAATCAGCATAAACATTAAGCATTTGAATAGTTCTTTCTTCAGCTTCTTCTGCTGTTGCGTGAGCAGTGTGACCTTCTTGCCACAAGAATTCCATAGAACGAAGGAAAGGTCTAGTTGTTTTTTCCCATCTTACAACTGAACACCACTGGTTGTATAACTTAGGCAAATCTCTGTAAGATTGAACAATGTTGGAGTATAAATCACAGAAAAGAGTTTCAGATGTTGGTCTAACACAAAGTCTTTCTGGAAGTTTTTCTAAGCCACCGTGAGTAACCCAAGCTACTTCAGGGGCAAAGCCCTCAACATGATCCTTTTCTTTTTGTAAAAGGCTTTCAGGTATAAATAAAGGCATATAAACATTTTCAACACCTGTTGCCTTAAATCTTGAATCAAGTTCCTTTTGTATATTTTCCCAAATAGCATAACCATTTGGTCTTAATATCATACAGCCTCTGACACTTGAATAGTCGATAAGCTCGGCTTTTTTTACTACATCAGTGTACCACTGTGCAAAATCATCCTCCATAGAGGTAATAGCTGTAACTAATTTATCCTTTGCCATTATCATTTTCTCCTTTAAAATATATCCTCTAAAAAAGAGTTTAATTAAATTTTTAGAGTAATTATCATATTAAATTTTAATACTATTTCGTGAATTTGTCAAGGAATTATCACCAAGTAGAATAAATGATTTATAATTTGTAAAGTTTATTGGTTTTACAAAAAATAAACTTGACATAATTGCTGAATTGTAATACACTATATACTGAATTATATTAATTTATTACTTTATTACTTTTAACGGAGGCTATGATATTGTTAAGCGACATAGTGATTATATTGCTACTTATTTTAATTAAAGGAATTACAACAACTTGTTCCACTTCATTATCAGTTATGGATATAAGGCGTACTAAATATATTTCTGATAAGGATGACCTAAACTATGAAAAAATTAGCAATATACTTGCAAATTCACAGAAATACATTAATGCTTCTGGTATTGTCAATGCTTTTTTAGGTATTGTTATTGGTTTTTTATTAGCTTTAAATGTTTTTTCTGCTTTATTAGATTTTATTTACAATTTAATTGGTACACAGCACAGAATTGCTAATATATTGACAGCTTTTATTATTATATTAGTTTTTACTTACTTGTTTGCTCTTTTTAGTATTATTATTCCAAAAATTGTTGCACATAAATGTCCAGATAAAGTGGTTTTGAAGTTTATTTGGATTTTAAAGTTTTTTTCTTTTATATTAACACCTTTTATATGGGTTATTGATATTTCTATTAAGTTTTTTAGTATATTTACAAAGGACAGGCTTACTAGTGAAAATGATTTTAGTGAAAATGAAATACTTATGATGGTTGATGCTAGTGGTCAAGAAGGTAGCATTGATGAGCACGAAAAGGAAATGATAAATAATATATTTGATTTTGATGATAAAAATGCTGAAGAGATTGCAACTCATCGTAAAGATATTGTTGCTGTTCCTATTGACATAAGTGTTGAAGAACTTATTAATACTGTTACTTCTGAAAAGTTTACTAGAATTCCTGTTTATGAGGATGATATTGATAACATAATTGGCATTCTTCATATTAAGGATTTTATGAATGCTATTATTAATGAGGGTAAAGATAAGTTTAATTTGAGAAATATATTAATGAAACCTTTTTTTGTGCCTTCAACTAAAAAGACTGATGACCTTTTTGAAGAAATGCAGCAAAGTAACATTCATATGGCTATAGTTGTTGATGAATACGGTGGAACTGCTGGTGTAGTTACAATGGAGGACCTTATTGAAGAAGTAATGGGTGATATTCGTGATGAATATGATGGTGAGGAAGTACCTGATATAACAGAAGTAACTGAAAGAGTTACAAGAATTGAAGGTTCAACCCCTCTTGATGATGTAGCTGAAAAGTTAGATATAGAAATGCCAGAGGAAGAATATGATACTTTAGGTGGTTTCCTTATTGGTCAGCTTGATAGAATACCTGATGAGGATGAAAAAGATATTACTGTTGAATATGGCGGTTATATTTTTAGAATTGACGAAATTGAGGATAACAGAATTGTTATGGTAACTGTTATTAAACAGGAAGAATCAGTTTAAATTAAATAGTTAATTATAGAGTCGGTTGGATAGTCGCAGGCTGTGAAAACAGCGTGAGGAAAGTCCGGGCTTCATAGAGCAGGATGCCGGATAACGTCCGGTGGAGGTGACTCCAAGGATAGTGCAACAGAAATAAACCGCCTACTTTTGCAGGTAAGGGTGGAAAGGTGAGGTAAGAGCTCACCGCTGGTTTGGTAACAAATCGGGTCCCTGTAAACCCCATCCGAAGCAAGTTCAAATCGGGGCATTGAGGCTGCTCGTCTCGTCTTGAGGTAAAGAACGCTTGATGTTATTGGTGACGATAACACTAGATAGATGACTGTCTAAACATAACCCGGCTTATAGACCGGCTCTTTAATTTATAAAGATTAGACCTATGCTTTTGCGTAGGTTTTTTTATTTACAATAACAAGTGAAAATACAAAAAAGAAAAGTTATAAGATAATTTCTACAGTATAATGAAATCAACAAAAGTAACATAACCAAAGGAAAAAATATTATAAATAGCAATGAATTAAAGAAAAACAGGTACCAATCTTTCGATTGATACCTGTAAATGGAATTTACAATGCCTATTGAATGTAGTTTACATATTATTAATTTATAAATACTTGACATTCAGCAGAGGGAGTTTTAAATTATTTGCTTAAACTTACAATTTTGTTTTTACTATCCCACTTTATATCTGTATCTAAAGCAGTAGCTATACTTCTAAGAGGAATATATGTTGTGCCATCAATAATTTCAGCAACAGTTGGTAAAGTAATAGAAGTATTATTTATAAGCATTTCTTTAATGCCTACAGTTACTCTTACAACTTTACCATTTTTAGATATTATAGCTGTTTTGCTGTTATTATCCCAGCCAACTTCAGCATCTAATGCTTCAGCAACTGTTCTTAATGGTAACATTGTATAATTATCTTTAATATATGGTTCATTTTCTGTATTAAGTTTGACACCATTTAACAATATTTGAATACTATCGTTACTATAAAGTTCATTTACATTTAATGTTTTGGTTTCATTACCTGTTGCAAATGTATATGTATTTCCAGTTCTTTTAATAGAATCGTATTTGCATTTAACTATTTCGTTGCCAATTCTATCAATTATACCATACTTACCATTACCAGTTTTTTCTTGAAGGTCTGATGTAGTATAATATGTACTTCCCTTTTTTACAATAGCTAAATCGTTGTTATAAGAAAAAGCTGTATTTTCATAAATTGGTTCAATTATTATATTAAAGTTCTTGTCACATAAGCCTAAGGTACTAATATATCCTAGTTTACCACTAGTATTGTTTGCACAGTCTTTTTTGTGGGTAATATAGTAGCCGTCCATACCATTTTGACTTAATATACCATCAATAGTTATAACAAAGTCAAGACTTCCGTCTTTATTTACTTTGTAATAATCATACTTTCCATTGTTGAGTTTGCCAACAAGAAGTTCATCATCATAAGTGTATACATAAGTTTGATATTCAACTGGTACAACAAATTTCATATTTTTATTAAGTATGCCAATGTTGTTGCTAAACTCATCATTGCCATAATTTCCTATTTCAATAAAACCACCTTTGTAGTATTTAGTATCAACAAAATCATAAGTTTCTTTAAAATACCTATCTCCTCCAATGTTTGTTATAGTCCACTTATTGTCTTTAGTTTGTATAGCAAACTTATCCCAACCAGAAATAATTTTTACATCTTTGTATATTGTATCAAGTATAACATTTCCATCATAATCAGCAACACCTTTAAGTTGTTTTGTACTGTTTACTATAGAATACTTACTGTCATCGCCTTTGTCATCTATCCATTGACTTGTTTCAACAGGACTTGTTGCTAATGAATTTGTTGTTTCTGCAAATGTATTTACAGCGTATAAAGTAGTTATTGTAGATACTACAAATAATAATCTTTTGAATTTCATAAAAATTGCCTCCTTATTGTATATTTTTAGTATATACCTAAAAAATTAAGGAAGCAATAGTTTAAAGATTAAATTTATATTAAAGTTTATTTTTTAATTATTTAAAAACTTCATTAATAATACCGTTTTCTAAGTCTTTAATATTATAGATATGTTCCATAACATCAAAAGTTTCTTCAAGATTATTTTTGGCTTTATTCCAGCCTTGTCCGTCAGTAAACCAAACAAAAGTAAATCCCGTAATGGTATTAGCTTCTAATGCGATTGTTTTGTAACTACGAGCGGTTTCATTTAGTTTTGAACCTTTACTAGCAAAAAAATTTGCCTCAATTCCATATATAATATTGTTTGTTTTTATAACGAAGTCAAATTTCTTTTCTGTTTTTTCTTGATTTGATATAGCATTTAAGTTTATATTCCATTTTTTAGAAATTGAACTAATAGTCATTTGTTTAAAATAATTTTTATTTTCAGTAAAACCAGCTTTTTTTATAAAATTTTCTACTAAATCCTCCATTAATTTACCGTTACGATTTTTCCTCGCATTAGAGTCAAGACCTGTTTCGACACCTGTTACATAGTCTATAAGATTGTGTAAAATGTGGTTTTCCAATAAGTCAAACAATCCAGTTTTTTGCATAAATACTTTATATTGTTCTATTGAAGCATTAGGTTCTTTAAAATTATATGTAAATTCTTTAATATTATCGGTAGCATATATTTCAGTAGCTCTTATAGCTAATAGTATAGGGATACATTTTAAAATTTCTGGATATTTATTAACAAGATTTTCAAAGTCTTTACTTATATTTTTTGAACCAATAAGAGAATTTAATATATTGAGTTCAATTTTTAATTCTTACACATTATTAAAAATTTTATCAAAATCGGTATAAGATTCATAGGTTGATATGCTGTCGCGAAAACTACATAACCAATCGGAAAAATTTCTGTTCATTTTAATAACCTCCATTCTAGTTTTAAAATTGTAATTTTTTATAACTTAATTTCTTTGAAATTTGAAATTATAAGTTCATTTATTTTTCCTCTTGATGTTCCTTTACAATTAATTGCTCGGGTAGCAGATACTCTTTTAATGTAAAGAGTGTCATAGAGTTTCTCAAAAAAATTATCGTTTATATCTATGTTTTTTGGGTCTGAGTTGCTTACTACAACTTTTGCCCCTTTTTTTGTTATATTTTTTACAAATTGCGATAGTTCAGCTTGTTTTTCATCATTAAACATACTTTCTGTGTATGATGTAAAGTTAGAGGTGCTACTTAAAGGTCTATAAGGTGGATCAAAATATACAAAAGTATTTTTATCTATAAAATCATTTGATTGTTTAAAATCTCCACAGATTATATTTGTATATTGCAATTTATTTGATATATTTTTTAGATTTTCAGAATCACATATTAATGGATTTTTATATGAACCTATAGGAACATTAAATTGTCCTTTTTTGTTTACTCTATATAAACCGTTGAAACAAGTTTTGTTTAAAAAAATCATTAAAGCTGCTTTTTCGATATTTATAGTTTTATTATCTTTAAGTTTTAAATTATTAAAATGTTCTCTATTGTGTAAATAAAATTTTTTTCTATCTTCTGTGTTTAGAGATAAAAATATATTTTGCATAGGAGTAAGTGTATTTATTAGAGTATCAACATCGTTTTTTATAACTAAATAGGTGTTTATCAATTCTTTGTTTATATCGCTAATATATACTTC
>UMFG01013819.1_pt1 | contig 51844 bp, 48 predicted proteins | sample 1964961 | NCBI WGS metagenome assembly UMFG01 (sample SAMEA4836041, study PRJEB28245) | human gut metagenome | biome: gut microbiome; material: fecal sample | place: Denmark | collected 2008
ACTATTTTCATTTGCGAGTGCAAAGGTATATTTTTTACACGAAACAGCCAAACGTTTTCGAAATTTATTTTACAATATTTTTTCAATTCTTTTCTGAATGGCTGGTTATTAGTCACATAAAAAAGGTCGGCACTGAAGATTTTTCATGCCAACCTTTCGTTTTTATGGATGAATATGAGATTTATTTCTCAAATTAGAAACGGTAACCTACGCCGATAGAGAAGGTCATATTCTTAGGATCATCTCCGCCATCTACTGGACTAATGAATCCATTCTGTCCTGTCAAATTAATCAAATAACGATCACTTAATTCAAGACCGATACCATATTGGATACCTAAATCAAAACGCTTCCAATCATATCCATCTTTGTCAAATAATTTGATATCTTCTTCATCGGTTTCTTTATTTTTACCTCCCAAACCAATTGCTAAATAAGGACCAGCGTTGATAACAAATTTAGTATTGTCACTAATGTTAAATTTATAGGCTGCTAAAATAGGAATATCCAAATAAATTGGTCTGTATTTGTCTTTCCAATCACCTTCTTTAAATTTAAAACCTTTAGAAGAAATCATCAATCCAGACTGCAAAGACCAATTCTCATTGAATCCATAATCCATACCAACTCCCAAAGTAAAGCCTGGAAGAGCCTTTGACTCATCTATCTTAGTCATGTTACTGAAGTTCATACCGAACTTAGCATCCCATTTTACCTGAGAAAAACCAGCCAATGCAAACATTCCCAATACAGCGGTCATTAAAAACTTTTTCATAATTCTCTTTTTTTAGATTAAGGTTCTGTTCCCTTGAACCGTTTTGTTTTATTCCGGAAGCAGAGGAACCGCTTTCTCTTATAATATATAAAGAGAAAAGCCTGCTTTCGTTTGTGATTGTTCACAAATGTATAAAACTATCTCAAATTATCAAAACTTTACAAAACATGAAAAAGCGTAAAAGAGTGATATTTTAGGTTATCATGTCTAAAAACGGGATTATCCGTCCATTTTTGGAGACCCAAAAAAAAGCCTTTGTGTTTGGCCCAAAACACAAGTGTATTTTAAGTAAAACGCAAGTACATTTAAAACAAAACGCCTTTGCGTTTCGAATCAAACGTAAAGGCGTTTTGTTAAGCGTTTAAAATCCCTGAAAAATACTATAAAATAGGATTAGAATCCCATATTTTTGCATTTTCCACTGACTTTCTGAATATCCAGACGGATAATCTCCGTGCGATGGAAAGACTTGTTGGCATACTCGATGCCCTGCATCTTATGCTCCGGACAGTATTTCGAAATCAGCAGGGAGAGGGCAGACATCCGCTCGGCTTCGTGCAAGCTATGATGTGCCGTGCATTGCAGTACGATGCTTTCATACCCCGTCGTAAACTTATCGGAAATGACCTTACTGCGACCGGTGACACAGAAAGACACGTTAGGGCAGGCGTCAATGCAACGCAATTTACGCCCCACCGGCGCACAATGGATATAAATGGAGTTGCCACGGTCCCACACATAGTTGACTGGAATACCGTATGCACCGTCTCCCTCTTCAGTCCGCATGGACAGGATACCGAATTCACCTTCCTTTAATATTTCAAATGCACGTGCTTCATCAAGCAGACGATCCTGCCGGCGCACGTCTTGGTTCGTATATTCCATAATGATAGTGCTTATTGGTTGGCCAGTTCATAGATTTCACGGGTAGCCTGTGCATCCAGACGGACATAATTACCCACGTACTCACCCTTGTTTTCATGCAGTTTTTTTACCAGCAGGTCGATGTCTGGATGCTCAATACCCAGTTCCTTGAAGGTGACAGGCATACCGATGGCGTGGAAGAAAGATTTCAGACGGGCTACACCTTCCAGTGCCATAGCCTTCTTGTCGTCCGATTCCGGCACGTCCCACACACGATGAGCATATTGTGCTACCTTACCCACGTTATGGCTGGCCATGTAGGTTAACCAGGCAGGGAAAATAACAGCCAGTCCGGCTCCGTGCGTCACGTCGTACACGGCACTCACTTCGTGTTCCATAAAGTGGGAAGCCCAGTCCTCCACGGCTCCCACGCCGCACGTACCGTTGTGTGCGATGGTACCTGCCCACATCAGGTTGGCACGGGCTCCGTAATTTTCCGGCTCCTTCATTACCCGAAGGGCTTCCGTGATAATGGCCTTGAGTGTTCCCTCACACATACGGTCGGGCACCTCCTGATCTTCTGTATTGGTGAAATAGCGTTCCATGATGTGTGCCATCATGTCGGTCACCCCGCAAGCTGTCTGCCAGGCGGGGAGGGTATAGGTCAGTTCCGGGTTCATCACAGCAAACGTAGGACGCAACAATCCGTGCGTGCGGACACTCAGTTTCTTCAGTCCGTCCAGTTTCGTGATGACCGTATTACCGGAGCCTTCACTTCCAGCCGCAGGAATAGTCAGGACAACACCCAGTGGAATGGCTTTTTCAGGCACTACCTTATTTATATAGAAATCCCAGAAATCGCCTTCGTAAGGGATACCCATTGCAATGGCTTTGGCTGTATCGATAACCGAACCACCACCCACCGGAAGCAGGAAATCGATTTTTTCGCGACGTCCCAGCTCAATACCTTCGTATACTTTCGGGTCGGTAGGGTTGGGTTGGATACCTCCCAGTTCCACATGAGCAATACCTGCTTCGTCGAGGTATTTTTTTACTTTATCGAGTAGTCCGCTGCGCACTACGGAACCTCCTCCGTATACAATCATCACTTTCGTACCTTTATATTTCTTCACCAGCTCGGCGGTCTGGCTTTCCGTTCCTTTTCCGAATACGAATTCGGTAGGACTGTAAAAAGCGAAGTTATTCATATCTATTATAAATTATAGGGTTTACATGTAGTACGACAAAGTTAAAGAATTTCTTTGTATCTTTGCGCCACAATAAAAAAATTGAACCTATGAAATCAGATATTGAAATAGCTCGCAGTATCGAGCTGACAAAAATCAAGCAGATTGCCCGCGAGTATGGTATTCCCGTAGAAGAAATCTCTAACTACGGACGCTACATTGCCAAAGTTCCCGAAACATTGATCGATGAAGAAAAGGTGAAAAAGAGTAACCTGATTCTGGTAACGGCCATCACGCCGACCAAAGCCGGTATCGGAAAGACTACCGTATCCATCGGTCTGGCACTGGGACTGAACAAAATCGGCAAGAAAGCTTTCTGTGCCTTGCGCGAACCGTCACTCGGTCCTTGCTTCGGTATGAAGGGTGGAGCTGCCGGAGGCGGTTATGCACAGGTGCTCCCGATGGACAAAATCAACCTGCACTTTACAGGTGACTTCCATGCCATCACTTCGGCTCACAACATGATTACAGCCTTGCTCGACAACTATATGTACCAGAACAAAGACAATGGTTTTGCCATGAAAGAGGTACTCTGGAACCGTGTGCTCGACGTAAACGACCGTGGCTTGCGCTACATCGTGACCGGACTGGGCGGAAAGACCAACGGCATCACTCGTGAATCGGGATTCGATATCACACCGGCATCAGAAATCATGGCTATCCTCTGTCTGGCAAGAGATGAAAACGATTTGCGCCGCCGCATCGAAAACATTCTGTTAGGATTTACCATCGACAACAAGCCTTTCACAGTGAAAGACTTAGGAGTAGCCGGAGCGATTACGGTATTGCTGAAAGATGCCTTGTCGCCTAACCTTGTACAGACTACGGAACATACACCGGCCTTCGTACACGGTGGTCCGTTTGCCAACATCGCACACGGATGTAACTCGGTACTGGCTACCAAACTGGCAATGACCTTCGGTGACTATGTAGTGACAGAAGCCGGATTCGGTGCCGACCTGGGTGCAGAGAAGTTCTACAACATCAAATGCCGCAAAGCCGGACTTCAGCCGAAACTGACCATCATCGTGGCTACAGCTCAGGGATTGAAGATGCACGGTGGGGTAGATGTAGACAAAATCAAAGAACCGAACATGGACGGCCTGAAGGAAGGTGTGAAAAACCTCGACAAGCACATCGAGAACCTCCAGTCATTCGGACAGACTGTAGTCGTAGCTTTCAACCGTTATGCTAACGATACCGATGAAGAACTTGACTTCGTACGTCAGCACTGTGAAGAAATGGGCGTGGGCTTTGCCATCAACAACGCGTTTATGGAAGGTGGAGACGGTGCCATCGAACTGGCTAATCTGGTAGTAAACACCATCGAAAACAATCCGTCACAGCCGTTGACCTTCACTTACGACGAGACTGACTCAGTGGAAGAGAAAGTTACCAAGATTGCCTGCGAACTGTATGGTGCCAAACAAGTGCTGTTCGGCCCGGCTGCCCGCAAGAAGATTCAGATGATAAAAGACCTGGGATACACCAACTTCCCTGTCTGCATTGCCAAGACACAGTATTCATTCTCTACCGACCCGAAACTCTACGGAGTGGCTTCCGGCTTCAACTTTGCCGTGCGCGACATCGTCATCAATGCGGGTGCAGAAATGCTGGTAGTAGTGGCTGGTGAAATGATGCGTATGCCGGGATTGCCGAAAGAGCCGCAGGCATTGCACATTGACATTGTAAACGGAGAAATAGAAGGATTGTCATAAGCAGATGAAGCCACAGTTTCTTGTCGGAGCCATGATGCCCGGAAGCGGGCAGACCCTCGTTGCCTTGGGACTGATGCGTGCGTTGCGTCAACGCAACCTGCGTGTGCAGTCTTTCAAATGCGGACCTGAACTGGCAGACCTTCGCTATCATGCGCTGGCTGCCGACCGTGAACCGGTAAGCCTGGACACCTGGCTGAGCTCACGCAGCCACCTGCAAACCGTCTACAATCGTTATGGAGAGAAGGCCGATGTATGCGTAGTAGAAGGACGGGCAGGTTTGTTCGACGGATTCCGGAAAACGCAGGGAAGCAGCGCCGAAATGGCCCGACTGATGAAGATACCTGTGGTGATGGTGGTGAGTGCACGCAATGCGGGCTACTCCACTGCTGCCATGCTGTATGGCTTCAAACACTTCAATACAGAACTGAAAATAGCCGGAGTGATTTTCAATCAGGTCACTTCGGCTGCACAATACGGTTTCCTGCGCGAAACCTGTGCCGAGGCCGGGGTGGAATGCTTAGGCTATCTCCCTTATCTGGAGGAAACAGGCCTTCCACCTCGTCATCAGGCACTGACACTTCCTGCAAGGAAGAGCCTTGACCTGCTTCTCAATCAAGTGGCGGAACAACTGGCACAGCATGTAGACATTGACAAACTGCTGAACCTTTCCACCCGTATTTTCCCTTGTACCTATTCGCTTCCTTACATTTCCGAAACAGAAACGGATATGTGGACCGGCAAGCGCAAACAGCGAATTGCCTTGGCTTCCGATCCAGCTTTTCCTTTCTTGTATCGCCAGAGCACAGACAAGACAAAAGGAGACATCACACGTTTCAGTCCGGTATATGGCAGTGAACTTTCCGAAGCGGACATTGTATATCTGCCCGGAGGTTATCCGGAATTGTTTGCCCGTCAGCTGCATCGCCGGAAACGCCTGATGGAGCAATTGCGCGAATACGTAGAGAAAGGAGGAAAACTGCTGGCAGAAGGAGGGGGAATGGCCTTGTTGGGACAGACACTAACCGCACGTCCCGGAGGTACAGCCTACGAAATGGCGGGAATTCTGCCTTATTCAGTCATCGTGAAAGACAACCGTCCGTGCAGCGGATACCGTCAGACACATTATCGCGACTTATGTCTGAAAGGATATGAGTACCGTTACTTTGACATTGTTCCTTCGGAAGAAGCAGCTTCACTGCAAACGCCAGTTTGTAATATAAAAGGTGGAGAAGTTTCGGGTTCATTTTTCTTCCGCTATAAAAACTGTATTGCCACCTCCGTACATCACTATTGGGGAGAAACCGGATTATATAAGCTCTGGGAATAGCTGGAGAAGGGAATTTTTCTATTTTCCGCACGAAAAAAATCAGAGAAAACGGACGATTCTAAAAAATAAATTCTATATTTGCATCACCAAAGTCGCGGCAGTAGCTCAGTTGGTAGAGCATCAGCTTCCCAAGCTGAGGGTCACGGGTTCGAGTCCCGCTTGCCGCTCCCGTTGATAATCAGAGGCTTATATAATGTAAGCTTCTGATTTTTTTATTTTGTAACAGGTTGGTTTTACCTATGATTTAGCCATGTGAGTTAAACTGAGAGTTAAACCAGAATAAACGATGAATGCAACTGTAAATGTCGTATGTTACACATCTAAGATTTTATCTAATGGCGAACACCCTTTAATGCTTCGCATTTGTAAAAACGGTAAAAAGAAATACCAAAGTTTAGGAATATCAATAAATCCTAAATATTGGGACTTTAAGAAAAACACACTTAAAGCATGTTGTCCGAATAAGGAATACATTCAGAAAATTATTCTCAATAAGCAGATGGAATTTCAGCAACGCATGTTACAGCTAACTTACGAACAGAAAGATTATACCGTTTCAACCTTGCTGAATAAAGATTGTGCCACGTTCAAATTGAAAACAGTAGAGGAGTTTTATTGCAATTTAATTGAACAATATGCTTGTGAGAATAAATGTGGAAACCGTCTCATATATAAAGGGTCTTTGAATTCTATCAAAACTTTTACTAAAGGAAAACTGGATATTCCATTTAGTGATATAGACACCATGTGGCTAACTAAATATGAAAAGTGGTTACGCTCCAAAGGAAATAAAGAAACAACTATCAGTCTATTGTTTCGTACCTTACGGAGTGCATACAATAAAGCTATCAATGCCAAATGTGCCCGAGCTTCTGATTATCCTTTTAATGAATATAAAATCAACAAGTTTAATACCACAACTCAAAAAAGAGCTATTGCCAAAACCGACATACTGAAATTTATAACAGAGGTGCAGCCAATTGGAAAGCAGCAGTATATGGAATTGAGCAAAGACATATTCGTATTTAGTTATTTATGTGGTGGAATCAATTTCACAGACATAGCTAATTTAACAAATGAGAACATTCAAAGTGGTAGACTACACTATATCCGTCAGAAAACAGGAAAACAAATAAAGATAGGAATACCACAGGAAGCCATGCAGATAATAGAGAAATATTCAAAAACTGGCAAAGGCTATTTATTCCCGATTTTAGATAGTAAGGTTCACAAAACCGCCTTACAGAAACAGAACAGAATACACAAGATACTTGGTAAAGTCAATAAGAATCTAAAACTGCTTGCAGCACAACTTGGGGTTGAAGCTAACGTTACAACCTATGTTGCCCGCCACTCATTTGCAAGTGTTCTTAAAAAATCTGGGGTAAACATAGCATTGATAAGTGAAGCATTGGGGCATTCAGATTTAGCGACTACTCAAATTTACCTTGATAGCTTTGATAACGAACAAGTAGATGATGCAATGAAGAATCTACTATAAAATGATTATCCCACTTGCAGTTATTGTGAGTGGGATTTTCTTTTTTAATTTTGCATATAAACCAATAATTATTTACAATGGAACTATCTGAAGAAAATCTTGAATATATTACTTTCGTAGCTAAGGAATATTGCCACTTACCAGAATTTAATGATGAATATTCCAGACTTAATGCTTCAATTCATGCTAAAAGCATTTTTAAAGCAAGATACGAAACTCTAAATGATACATTTCAAAAAGCCTATCAAGAATATAGCCAAAATGAAAAAATCAAATCTACTATAAATATCTACCAACTGGATTCAAATAAACTATGGCTATTGTTTTTATTTATTACAGATTTCACAGAAAGTTGTTTTTATGAAGATACACATGTAGAAGAACTTTCAATATCTGATTTCTGTAAAGAGTACATTTCATTAATTGAAAATAGTAATGACGTTAATATTACCGTTACCTCACCTGATAAGAGAATTAGCCTAAAAAATCCTGTATTTATAAAAGCGTTCAAAGATTTTTGTGAGATACTAATTCAACAGCCCAATAATAATTTAATGAATATCAAGTTCTATCAAACAATCATAGATGAAAAAGGTAAGCATGAAATAAAAAAAATAACGTTATTTGTTAAGATGTTCAGGTACTTCTTAGATAACCATGTAAAAGTACGAAAGCCCAGCAAAATGACATTTATTGGAAAACTTCTGTTTTTGGGGAATTTTGTTACGGAAGAATCATATTTAACGGAATACAATCCTACACCTATAACTACAAAGAACAAGTTTAAAATAAAATTATATGGAACGGTTTTTATTAATGGAAAAGAATATATAAAAGACCATGATGATATAGGAAAACGCATAGCTAATAATATAAAGAAATGCACAGATATTACTCCAACAAGCATTTCTAACTATATTGATTATCCTCTTGATTTCTAACATATTAATATTTAGGGAAAACTAAAGCGTTAGTTTCCCTAAATCCTCTTCCTCTATTTTTCTTCTTGCTTCAATATATTGCTCCTACCTTTGCAATACAATCAAAAAGCCAAGTGCGCATAGGCTTGATGATTGAATGATAAATTAAAACCCAATAAAGATAAAAATGATGGAAAATATTAATAACAAATTAGTTGAGAATGTAAACGTAGTAGTAAACAACAAAAATAATAAGGACATGAAACAAGAAGCAACTTATAAAACAATAAAAGCCAATATCAATGGCACAGTAGAAAACATAATTTTGGGATATTCCATCTATAACATGGAAAGACCAAAAGATAAAGCCGACCTGATTTCTCTTATTGATAAAGAGAAAATGCTGGACGTAATTTTCCATTTAGGAAATGCTGATATATTCTGGAATGAGGGAATAGAGTTGAAAGATGCAAATGGAAATATCATTCCTAAAGACACACCAAATGTTTATGTACCATGCGATACTGCCGATACTTATTGGAGATTTGAAGTAGATGAAATCTTACAGAATGTGGAAGTACATCAATTTAAATCCCTACAAGAGTACGGACAGGCTATTGGAAACACAACACTTTATAGCCGTAAACCAAACAATGTTGAATCTTTAGGTTTTGCATCCATTGCATCCAAGAATCAAACTTACAACTCTATCTATAACTTTGCTAAGAAGCACGGCATTCCCATGAATACTGCCATGTCGTTTTTTGATGTAAAATTAAAACAGACACAAACAATGCAGTTGGCTATGGGCTTAAATGTAAAAGATATTCCTGAATTAAAGAGAACGGAAGAAGAAGCAGAACAACTAATAGAATCGGTTGAAATGGTCTTTGGAAAGCAGGAAAAAGGCAAAAGATATGCCATCAATTCCATTAATACAACTATCCGACAGTTCAATTTAGCAACTGTTCTTGACGCATTGGCTAAAATACCAGCATCAATCATAACGACATATAAGATGAGTGAATGCCATGAGAAAGAGAGCTGTTTGGTTGCTGAATTAGTATTGTTTATTTGTGAAATGCAGGAAAAACAGGCTGCTTAACTAATTGAAGCCCATGTGACAGGTGGGCTTCTCTACTTCAAATTTTGTAGTTTGGCATTTCAGCCCTATAGAACTACCTCAATTTATACCTTTTATGAACTTTAAACATAACCTTTGTTCATTTATTGGTATTGGAGCTAACAGTTTCTTAAAAGACAATAATATATGGTAACCAAGTTAGATATTCAAGAAAAAGATGGATTCCTTATTATGAATGATTTTCCTGATAATTGCATTTTTAATAAGGTGAAAACAGGATGTGGTGCAACAACTATTGCGCTTACTAATAACGAAAACTATATTATAGCCGTTCCAACAACAGAGCTTATAGAAAATAAATGTTACCCTGTTAAAGGAATAAATGGAAATATTAAATTCTGGAAAAGAAGTGAACGTAAAGCAGGATTAAGCCCAGTAATTAGTAATCTGTTTGGCTTATATGGGAATTTCACCTATGAACTTAAACGGAAATTAAAAGACTACTTATCTACTACAGGAATAAAGAAAATAATTTGTACTTATGATAAAATAGATAAGTTAGTTGAATTTATCAATCCAAAGGAGTTTAAATTATTGATTGATGAATATCATAATTTCCTTAAACAGTATTCATTCAGGAATAAGGCTATAGATGGTGTTCTTGCTCACTTCAAGGAATTTAAATCTTATTGTTTCATATCTGCCACACCTATTCCAGAAGTTTTGAAACCTACTATATTTAATGGAATACCTGAACATATAGCCGACTGGAATGAGGTTGATGATATAACTGTTTATCCTTATCATACAGATAAACCATATATGATTGCAGCACAATTTATTAAGGTTTATCAAACAAAAGGATTTTTGAATGTAAACGGCATTGAAAGTAGGGAAGCATATTTCTTTATCAATAGTGTTACAGAGATAAAAGCAATACTAAAACAAACACAGCTAACGGAAGATGATTACAGGATTATATGTGCAGATAATGATAAAAATAGAATGACATTGAAAGGATATACCATATCCAGTTCAACTGATACACCCAAGAAGTTCAACTTTATAACTTCCAAATCATTTGAAGGTGTGGACTTCTATTCTGAAACTGGATTATGCTTTGTGGTCAGCAATGTTTTAAACAGGCACACATTGGTCAGCATTGATATGGATATACCTCAAATTGTAGGGAGAATCAGAACCAAGTCCAATCCATTTAGAAATAAGGTAGTCCATATCTTCAATACTAAAGCTACTGACCATTACACGACATTTGAAGAAATGGAGCAGATAGTGAACGAGGAAATTAAAGCTGCACAAGAAAGGGCTGATATGCTTAATAATGCCAAGCTATCAGAACCTGCAATCAAGCAACAGGTTAATGAAATTAAGAAAGTTGGGGTTGAATCTTACCTATCTTATCAAGAGAATAAATTTATCGTTAATGATATGGTAGCCAAGTTGCAACTTTACAGTTACTATATTGCTACTGTGGTTTATCAATCAGATAAATCATTAAGAGAAACTTATGCTCAGTCTGGAGTAGTAACAACTAAAGGTAAATGGCATATCGCACCTGAGAAGTTTGTCAAGGAGTTAATTGTAAAGCCACAATTCAGAGAATTACATAAACGATATTGTGAAATCAAAGCAAATCCAATGACATTTGACTTACAAACCATTGATATAGAACATGAATACCCTATTTTAGGCAGGGCTTACCGTAAGCTGGGAATACAAGAACTGAAACGTTTACGGACTATCAAATCTATTAAATTAGCTTTAGGTGAAATTTGATATTTAAATTACAAGAGGGGGCATACCACAATTTTATACCCCCTCACACTATTCAATAGAAAAATGAAAATTGGCAGACACCTGCCCACCCCCAGATTCATTATAAATTTTACTATTCACCTCACATCATTGATAGACTTTATAGGATGATACACAAATACATAGATAATATAAATAGCCTAATCGTATCACACCTATAAATGTACCAAGAGTATTTGTAATCGTACCAAGAGGAAATCGAAGCAATTCATTGCTTCATGGCGATTCATTGCTCTGGAGTTAATTCAATCAATAATCATTTAAACAATTTATCATTATGAGAAATTTAGTTATTATGCCAGCTATGGCAAACAATCGCGAAAAAATGAATTTAGGTGAATATGCGGAAGAAGCTACCATTATCATGGACGAGCCAGTAAAGCCAGCCAATCATTTTATCGAAGCCAACACACAGGAAGTAACATTGAATCATTTAAAGAATGATTGCATTACTCCAGTGTTCTCTAAAGACAATGAACTTACAATCAATCATGCTCAGTTTGTGGAAACAATACAGGATGCAGCACAATCTTTCTTTAGTGGTGAAAAGGTGGAACAAGCCACAATCAGAGCAAGCCACATTATCAAAGGCAGAATCCCAGAAGCTATCCATAAACCAGCCAATCAACTTTTGGAATCTGACAAGACTATCTATTATGAAAGAGCAGCATTCAGCATTGATATTCCTACTATCTATGAAACAGTAGGAGGAAACAAACTGAATCTTTCCATCGTAGGAGTAAGAGCTTACAACCAGATGAATCTATATTCAAAGAAAGCTCCAGAGTTGTTCCGTTTGGCTATCGGATTCAAAAACCAAGTCTGCTGTAACATGTGCATCTTTACAGATGGTTACAAGGATGATTTGAAAGTAAGTAACACTACAGAGCTATATCGTGCTGCACTGGAACTGTTCAGTAACTACAACCCAGCCAAACATCTTTATCTGATGCAGCAATTAGGTAACACTTCAATGAGTGAACACCAGTTCTGTCAAATAATAGGCAAGATGAGACTTTATCAATGCTTGCCAACAGGCTACCAGAAAGCACTACCCAGAATGTTGCTTACTGATACACAGATAAACAGTGTAGCTAAAGCATACATCAATGATGAAAACTTTGGCAGCTTTGGAAGTGAGCTTAATATGTGGAAATTTTACAATTTATTGACAGGAGCCAACAAGTCAAGCTATATTGATTCATTCTTAGACCGTTCTCTTAATGCTACAGAAATGGCTTTGGGAATCAATTCAGCTTTACATGGTGATGAGAGATATAAATGGTTCATTGATTAAATGAGCTTTATTGATTGAGAGAGAAAAGGGCATTCTTAATGAGTGTCCTTTTTTTATTTCTATCAACATCTAAAATTTACAATCATGGATAAACAGATAGATAAACTTATAAACCATATCAGAGATTTAGAAAACCGTTTGGGCGAAGTGGATAACAACCTTAGATATATAAAGGTAGTACAGGCATTGAAACATTCCTTAGATAAATTGGATAATATGCTTAGAAATAACATCAAATTGCAGCGTAAATACCAAGCAACCTATTATAGATATTTCTATACAGGTTGCGGATTCTCTTTTTATGATAGAATCTGTAATTCTATACTGGATTATAAATATGGAAACAAACCTTTTTAAAATTGACATTATGAATATAGATTATAAGATAGGAGAAGTGAAGCTTTCCTACAAACCCAAATTCAAGAATCAGCAAAAAGTAACCTGTTCAGAGGATGCTTATAGATATATGCTTTCCACATATAAGAAAGGAACTATATGCTACAAGGAATATTTCAAAGTCCTGTTCCTAAATCAAGCCAACCAGATTTTAGGATATACTCTAATTTCAGAGGGAGGACTAACAGAAACGATTGCAGATATAAGACTTATTTTTCAAGCTGCACTACTTACTAATTCTGTAGCTCTGATTCTGGCACATAATCATCCAAGTGGAAACTTAAAGCCAAGCCCAGAGGATATAAGGCTTACTAAACAGGTAAGGGAAGCATCAAATTTTATGAGGATAAAAATCTTAGACCATATCATCCTTTCAGATACAGAATACTACAGTTTTGCAGATGAAGGAATGCTGTAGCATAAACAAGGGCACTCAATATTTTAGTTGGGTGTCCTTACTTTATAATATTCACTTCTACTATTAGTGAATGTTTTCTTATAAATCAAGGAGTTAGTAAATCCAACTAAAAATTAATATTCACTCTTATTCATTTATTTATAAAACAGAACATTATGTCACTTAAATATTCAAGCACAACAGCAGACTATCTTGTTTGGTCAGATGCAATGAATCTTATTAGGAAACTGGCAAAAGATGATAATTATAAAATCTCACTTCTTATAGCTTTAGGGTGTTTTACAGGATTGAGAATTTCTGATATTCTGGCTTTAAGATGGAAGCAGATATTAGATACAGACGAATTTACTGTAATTGAGAAAAAGACAGGTAAGGTAAGAACCATAAGACTGAATCCCCAGCTACAGGAACATATCAGAGAATGTTACGAACATATAAAGCCAGTTGGAATCAATGCACCAATCTTAATAAGTCAGAAAGGTACAGTCTTTTCAGTCCAGAGAATAAATATCATTCTTAAAGAGGTTAAGAAGAAGTACAGGCTAAAGATTAAGAACTTTTCCTGCCATTCACTTAGAAAGACTTTTGGTAGACAGGTTTATAATATGAATAGTGAAAACTCAGAGCTGGCATTAGTAAAGCTCATGGAACTTTTCAATCATAGTTCTGTTGCCATTACTAAAAGATACTTAGGATTAAGACAGGAAGAAATATTGCAGACTTATGAATCTTTGAGCTTCTAAATTACAGGTAGGACAAATCAAGAACAAGGTTAGCTTTATATACCCTAATCTGAGTTTGTCCTACCTAAATTTTAAACTCCAGCTATACCTAAAGTCTGATTATTTGTGTTTGGCATTTCAGCCTTATAGTAACAGGTCAAATCCATAAGTTTTTAAACTTTAGAACTATCTCAACTCTTATAAACCATACTGGAGATAGCTGTTTGTAAATAGCCAAAGATATAGCCGTATAAAGAGTATATATGTTCCAAATCCTTTCCAGATTGTTAAAAATCAAGGATTCATACACTTTCATTCCTTTTATGTTTATTTGATAAAGAATATATTAATATATTTGCAAGAAAATTATAAGCATTGATAATCAGACAGTAGTTTGATTATAAGCTCCCCGATGCTTTTTATTAACAGCTTATCCAAGGGAACAGATAAGCATTATTTTAATATAAAATGACTACTACTGAAAAGCTTTACACAGCAGGACTTGCTTTATTTTTTATTGACTTTACAAAACCAGCAGGATTAAGCTGCATAAATAATGAGTTAATTAAATTAGGAATAAGAGACGTTAAAGATGCCATGTCTGCTATTCAAAATAGTACCAAAGAAGAAATTTATAGAGTTCTTAGAAATATGAATAGAGAAGATAAAAAGACTGCACAACAACACCTACTAAATTCATATTTAAATGGTGGTAAAATGAATGACCCACAAATGGCTTTTATTTTAAATGAAATATTAACAGAATGTGGAATGATTGACAAACAAATATAATTATGGGATTCTTTTCAAACTACAATGCTATTGGACGCATCAATGCTTTAATTAAACAGCTTGAACCAAAACTTGATTATATAGCAAGTGAGTTACAATATCCTTATTCTGCTAACAAAGAAAGACTTAGAGTTGAATGTGGAACTGTAAGTGTACTTATGAGTGAAATAGCAGATATTGTACAAAGTTCAGGGCGAAGCGTCTTTCTTGCACCTTATTATTTTAAAGGTAAAAAAATGACAATAATGGATTTGCATGGAATAGCTGCATCTTTAGTCCAGCAAGCAGAAGAATTATTATAATACAACCTTAATACATACTGATATGAATGAAATTCAACAGAAAAAAATTATGTCTTCCATTTTTGGAATAATGATGGTAAGTGGACATCTTAATGACCAATTTAAGATGGCAAAGGAACTTAAAGCTATTCATTACTTACTCAAAGTACAAGAAAATCTTTCAGAACAAGAAAGCGACAATTGTTTATATTACTTTTTTAAAGAATATGCCCAAGGATGCAAACAGCCAATTTCTGATTCATATATAAGAAATAACATGATTCCAATTATAAAGAATTTTGATAGCATGGATTTAACGGCTGGAGCATCTTTATTATTAGCTGCAAAGACAAACCTATAAAAAGCACAATAATTCTCGTAATCTAATGAAAGCACATAATTGGGTACTTTTTATTTATAATAGGAATAGCATTTTATCAAAACACTAAAAGTTACAAACAAAATTTACTTCTATCTTAAAAAGATAAACTATCAGAACTAAATGCTTTATCTGGACAAGCCATAAAACTAATGGAAGTCCAGATAAAGTAGTTTTAAAGCCATTGTAAAATTAGGAAAAGTGAAACTATTAACATACTGTACAGACTGGAAAGCTATCTATATTATATGGATATTGGGGTTTATCTTTATAAGTAAACCATTACCCTACTATGATGAATATCTACTAAAGCAATATGAGATTTCATGGTGGGTTATTGGAGCATTTATAACAGGCGTGGCTATATATCATATTACTCAAAAGAACTGGATGCAAAGCCTACTTTTGTTGCTACTGTTTATAGTTCCTAAACTATTGGTAATGGTTGGTAATAATGTCAGTTCATTTATTTTTCAGTTATTGGAAATATGAGATTCTTGGAAGATATAAAAATACCTACTTGTCTATCAATGGGCATTTGTGCAGTCAGAGCATTTATACATAGTTTGATAACAGAAGAAGAAAGATATAGTCGTTTATATAATTCCATCTTCAAGGAAAGACTGGAATGCATTAATTCCATAGAAAACTGGCTGTTAATAGTTAGCATATTAATACTTATACCAGCCCTTGTTTATAACATCAAGAAAAAAAGAGTAAAGAATTACTGTTTGCTACTCATGCTAATAACTTTGGTGATTCCTTGGATTTTCTACGTTTATTGTTTTAAATGAGACAGCATTTCTATGTTGCTTTTATTGGGCAAGAATATTGAAATAGCCTTTCTTCATAAAGGGATTGTCCTTTTCATTATAAATATATCGAATTGATTGCCTGTACAGGTTATAATCGCTAAATTTGAAGTGCGGTTTCAGCCGTAAGAGATTATTAATTTATTGTTGAATACTTCTTGTTTACTTGCTGAGTTAAACCAAGAGTTAAACCAGTCTTGTAAAACCTGAATAATAAATTATCAAAAAGAGTGGATAAAAGGCTGTAGCTCAGTTGGTAGCTACCGAAAGCGAAGCTTTTGGGAGCCGAAGAAGAGCATCAGCTTCCCAAGCTGAGGGTCACGGGTTCGAGTCCCGCTTGCCGCTCCTCAGTGTTTAAAGGCTAATATTCTGATAATGAAGAGTATTAGCCTTTATTTTTTATATTCGTTCATCTGTAGAGATACAAGAAAGTTGCTTGTCCGGCATTTTTTATTTTCCCAAAATGAATCATAAAGAAAAGCAGGAAGAAACCCCACTCATGGATTTTCTCCCTGCTTTTTTTATGTAAATGCTATATTCTCTTTTAAGAATTCATACTCATCAGGAACTCTTCGTTGTCTTTTGTCTTCTCCAGACGGTCTTTCACGAAATCCATTGCTTCGATAGGATTCATGTCCGACAGGTATTTGCGGAGAATCCACATGCGGTCAAGTGTAGTCTTGTCAAGCAGCAAGTCGTCGCGACGAGTACTTGAAGCCACGATGTTCACAGCCGGGAAGATACGCTTGTTGCTCAGGTTGCGATCCAGCTGCAACTCCATGTTACCTGTTCCCTTAAATTCCTCGAAGATAACTTCGTCCATCTTAGAACCCGTATCAATCAATGCAGTAGCCACGATTGTCAGTGAGCCTCCACCTTCGATGTTACGTGCCGCACCGAAGAAGCGTTTGGGTTTGTGCAACGCATTGGCATCCACACCACCGGAAAGTACCTTACCAGATGCCGGAGAAACCGTATTGTAGGCGCGAGCCAGACGAGTGATAGAGTCCAGGAAGATTACGACATCATGTCCGCATTCTACCATACGTTTGGCTTTTTCCAGCACAATGCCAGCTATCTTCACGTGACGTTCTGCCGGCTCATCGAAAGTAGAAGCGATTACTTCAGCTTTCACACTGCGAGCCATGTCGGTCACTTCTTCCGGACGTTCATCGATGAGCAGCATAATCATATACACTTCCGGATGATTGGCCGCAATGGCATTGGCGATATCTTTCATCAAGATAGTCTTACCAGTTTTAGGCTGTGCTACAATCAGTGCACGCTGTCCTTTTCCGATAGGAGCAAACAAATCAACTACACGAGCCGACAAGTTGTCATTATATCCTTTGCACAATTTGAATTTTTCATCGGGGAAGAGCGGAGTAAGGTGATCGAACGGAATGCGGTCGCGCACTAAAGCCGGATCGAGTCCGTTAATTTTAGAAACCTTTACCAGCGGGAAATATTTTTCACCTTCTTTAGGCGGACGGATAGTACCTTCTACCACGTCACCGGTTTTCAAGCCGAGCAGCTTGATCTGTGACTGTGACACATAAATGTCATCAGGTGAAGAAAGATAGTTATAATCTGAAGAGCGGAGGAATCCATATCCGTCGGGCATGATTTCCAATACACCGGTACCTTGAAGAATATCATCAAAATCGTAGACTTTTTCTACCGGTTTGGGAGCCGGTGCCGGAGTATTATTGGCAGGAGTTTCAGTAGAAGGAGAAGATGGCTGCTGCTCTGGTACATTCTGGTTGGCAGCGGGCTGCGGGTTGTTGTCCTTTCCCTGATTGTTGTTATTATTGTTGTTATTAGGACGGTTGTTGCGATTATTCTGACGAGCCTGACGCTGCTGATTTTTCTGTTTAGGTTCTTTAACCGGCATTACAGGCACCTCCATTTTGGTAGCCTCAAATTTACCCAGCAATTCAGAAGGTATCTCGAATTTTTCAGACGGGAGGTCTTCGATAGGAATAAAATCGTTATTATTCAAGTCGAGCGGTGGAAGTTCCATGTCGTCATCATCGATAGGAAGCGGAGCCGGTTTGGCAGTAACTTCAGCTGGTGTACTTTCAGCGGCTTCCTGCGCTTCTTTTGCCAGAGTAGATTTATTTTTGGAACCCGGCTTACGTCCACGCTTGGCTTTGGGTTTTTCTTCAGTGGCAGGAGCAGCAATAACTTCCGGCTGAGCTGTTTTCTCTGCAACCGGTGCAACGATTTCCGTTTTTTCCGGTGACGCAGGAATTTCCTTGAACAAAGGAGTTGGTGCAGGAAGGGCAGGTGTATTGGCCTCCAGCTTCTGTGCCTTGTCTTTGGTTGCCGTGTAAACCTTATCCCCTTCTTTCTTTATACTGATGCGCGAGCGCTTACGTGGCTGTCCTTCCTTGCGTTCTTCGTTGTTTTGCTGTGCGGCCACTTTTTTTGTAGCACCGACAATTGCCTGTTCATCCAGAATGCGATACACCAGTTCTTCTTTTTTCAGTGAATCGACTTTTTTCAGACCCAACTCTTTGGCAATCTGCTGCAATTCAGACAAATTTTTGTCGTTTAATTGAATGATATTGTACATAAATAGGTTAAATGAATTATTAATATTGGGTGTGTGAAGCATGACAAACCGTTCAGAGGTCTCTTTCCTCTTTCACACATTTGAATTATCAATGATTTTTGATTGTTTTTTATTGAATTCGGATTGGATACGAAACACGTTTCCAACTACCTTTTTGCATTATTGCGAGTACAAAAGTAAGTGTTTTTTGTTATAAACACGAATAAATGCGGACTTTTTTTACAGTTTCTGTCCCCGGATTAAAAGAATTGTGCTAAATTAGCGTTGAAAATACAATTTAATTGACACATTAATGCTTATGAAAAAAGTAATTTTTACAGAAAAGGCTCCTGCTGCCATCGGTCCTTATAGCCAGGCAATAGAAGTAAACGGCATGGTATTCTTGTCGGGCCAGATTCCGGTAAATCCGGCTACAGGCGAAGTGGTAGAAGGTGGAATCACTGAACAGACTACTCAGGTATTCGAAAATATCAAGAATGTACTTGCAGAAGCCGGACTGACAACTGCCAATGTGGTAAAAACCACTGTATTCCTGGCAGATATGGCACTGTTCGGTGAAATGAATGCCGTATATGCCAAGTATTTCGAAGGCGATTATCCTGCCCGTTCTGCGGTAGCTGTCAAAGCTTTACCGAAAGGAGTGCTGGTAGAAATTGAAAGTATTGCGGTAAGATAACCGTAAAGGAAGCAGGCCGTAAGGGGAATGCCCTTGTGGTCTGCTCCCAATTTGTTTAACAGGAAATTTTGTGACAATGCAACTGAACATGCGTACAATTTGGGGAGAGAACAAATGGAAGCTGGCCACTTTCATACTGGCCATTCTGACAGTAACGGCTTCGGTTTTATATATTTACAGATACGAGCCTTTCTCGTCCGGACTGGAAATTACCGACGAACTAGGAGGAAATATCTTTCCGGTCACCATCCTGTCTACGGCTACGACCGATGCACAGCTGATTGTGCCGGCCGACAGTACTTATCTGGGAAATCCCAAATCGTGTATCGGCATTAAGATACGCAGTCCGCATGCCAACAGCAAACTTCACATAGAATTAGCAGAAACTCCTTTCTTTGCTCATTCGGTTTCTGAATTCATTCTGCCGGAATCAGGAAAGGAATACCTGGTTTTCCCGGATGTGATATGGAATTATCAAGCTCTGCTGGAAAATACTCAGGCTATGCCTGTTACCGTGTCCATACAGGCAAAGGTAAATAACAACCGGACATATTCGGCGGTACATACGTATTCCGTACGCAGCATCAACGAATGTCTGTTAGGCTACATTGACAGTAAAATGAAATTTCACGACACGGGCGATTTCTTTGCAGCCTATGTCAACGAAGACAACCCTAACATCAGCCAGGTGCTGCGTGAGGCACTGGATTCACGCATTGTCAACCGTTTCTGGGGATACCAAAGCAAGGACCCGAAAGTCGTAGACAAGCAGGTGTATGCCTTGTGGTATGTCTTGCAGAAAAGAGGCTTCAAATACAGCTCCATCAGCAACAGCAGCCTGTCGTCCAACGTGGTCTTTACTCAGCGCGTACGTACGTTCGACGATGCCCTGCAGTCGGCACAGATTAACTGTGTGGACGGAAGCGTACTGTTTGCTTCTCTGCTGAAAGCCATCAACATCAATCCGATTCTGGTACGCGTGCCGGGCCACATGTTTGTGGGTTATTACACCGACCGTTTGCACCAGGAGATTCATTTCCTAGAAACATCCATGATTGGCGACGTGAACCTGGATGACTTCTTCCCGGAAGAGAAACTCGACTCCACAATGGCGGGAAAATCGCAGGAAAGCGTGTCAAAATTCATGTTTGAGAAATCCAAGGAATATGCTACCCGCATTTACAACGAGCACAAGGACCTGATTCATTCGGGCAAAGTGAACTACATGTTCCTAGAGATAGACAAGGCTACCCGCGCGTATGTGCAGCCCATTGCGGCCAAATAAGACCTCAATCTCATGAAACTGATTTATCTTTATCATAGCGGCTTCGCCCTGCTGGGGGAAGGTTACACGCTTATTTTCGACTATTTCGAAGACTCCGTGTCGGCCGACAAAGGCATCGTGCACGAACAGCTTCTTTCACGTGAAGGACGGTTGTATGTGTTTTCCAGCCATGCGCATGCCGACCACTTTAACCGGCAGATACTCTCCTGGAAAGCGCTTCGGCCTGACATCGTCTATCTGCTTTCGACTGACATTCCTCTTTCTGACCAAGACAAAGAAAACGGAAATCTCCACACATTGGCGAAAGGAGACACCTATCGTGACGAATATCTCACCGTGCGGGCTTTCGGCTCGACGGACATAGGCACCTCTTTTTTAGTCCAAACCCCGGAAGGAGCTACCGTATTCCATGCCGGCGACCTGAACAACTGGCACTGGATGGATGAAAGTCCGGAGGAGGAGTGGAAACGTGACGAAGCTTTCTTCCTTCGTGAGCTGGAAGACATTGCCGTCTGCAAGGAAAAAATGGATATCGTGCTGTTTCCGGTCGACCCTCGTTTAGGAAAGGAATACATGCGAGGGCCTTTACAATTTGTGAAACGGATAAAAACGACTATATTTGTACCGATGCACTTCGACGAAGCTTTTGAGAAGGCTTCGGCTTTTGCACCTTTGGCCGCATCGGAAGGGACTCAGGTTCTTACTCCTGTCCGTCGCGGCGAAACATTGAACTTAGACCACTATATCAACTTAAAATAAAAAGACAATGGAAATAAAAGGAAGATTTGACCACTTCAATATCAACGTAACTAATCTTGAAAAAAGTATCCAATTCTACGAAAAGGCGCTCGGACTGCATGAGTCTCACCGCAAAGAAGCAGCCGACGGTTCTTTCATCCTGGTGTACCTTACCGACGGATGCACGGGTTTCTCACTGGAACTGACCTGGCTGCGCGACCATACGGAAGCCTACGAACTGGGAGAAAACGAAAGCCACCTTTGTCTCCGTGTGGCAGGCGACTACGATGAAGTACGCAAGTTCCACAAGGAAATGGGCTGTGTATGCTTCGAGAATGAACAGATGGGACTGTATTTCATCAATGACCCGGACGATTATTGGATTGAGATTCTTCCGCTGAAATAAACCTTTATCTCTAATACTAAAAACAAAAAACGTTATGAAAAAGTACATTTCTCCGGGTTCCTGGTTTTCACTGGAATATCCCGACAACTGGTGTGAGTTTGAAGATTCGGAAGACTGTTTTCTGTTTTACAACCCAGACAAATGGACCGGAAACTTCCGTATTTCTGCCTACCGGGGCAATTCGTCAGCCTATGCCAACGAATGTCTGGAAGACGAACTGCATCAGGTACGCGGGGCCAAGAAGGTGAAAGTCGGTTCATGGGACTGTGCCTATTCTTCCGAAAGCTTTCAGGAGAATGGCGTGTGGTACACCACTCACATCTGGGTGACCGGTCGGGGAGAAATCTCCGTAGAGTGCTCGTTCACCGTGGCCAAGGGCGAGAGTCCCAAGGCTGGCGAGCCTATCGTAGCTTCCCTGAAGGTACGCAATGCATCCGACAAGCCGGTGAAGGAAGTGATTCCAGTCCGTATCCTGGAAATCAACCAGATAAACGAAAATTATGACTGGGCTGTTTCTACAGTGAAAAAACAACTGACCAAGGACTTTACCGGTACAGAAGCCGACTTGGAAAACTTGCAGAAAGTAATCGACAGCGGACGTTTTAACCCCAAACAGCGTCAGGCGTGGGAAAGCTTCGGTACAGCATTCGGCGTGATTCTGGTCAACGAGATGGACGGCATGGAATGGGTGACGGTCATCGACGGACAGAAAGAATTTCCAGCACTGCGTTTCCGCGATTCAAAAGTAATGGTCAACCCGATTTCCCTGATATGGGACAAGGCAAAAAGCGGACAGCCGTGCGACCTGAAAGCGGAATTCGAACGGATAAAGAACGAAGTGGAAGCGGTGATGGACTAATCCTGTCCGCATCCTATTTTTAGCAGCTACGAATTAGATTATGACTCCATATTTACAAGTAGAAAACCTGACCAAGTCGTTCGGCGACTTGGTCCTTTTTAACGGCATATCTTTCGGCATTGCAGAAGGACAGCGCATCGGACTGATAGCCAAGAACGGTTCTGGAAAAACCACCTTACTGAATATCCTGGCCGGTAAGGAAGGCTACGACGAAGGAAAAATCACCTTCCGCCGCGATTTGCGCGTGGGCTATCTGGAACAAAGCCCGAAATATCCTGAAGAACTGACGGTGCTCGAAGCCTGCTTTTATCACGGCAACTCTACTGTAGAGCTGATTAAGGAGTATGAACGGTGCATGGAAACACCCGGCAATCCCGGCATGGATGAACTGCTGGTGCGGATGGAGCACGAAAAGGCATGGGACTATGAACGACGTGCCAAGCAGATTCTTTCGCAACTGAAGATACGCGACTTCTCCCAGAAAATCGGACATCTGTCCGGCGGGCAGTTGAAGCGCGTGGCACTGGCCAATATACTGATTACCGAACCGGATTTGCTGATTCTGGACGAGCCGACCAACCACCTCGACCTGGACATGACGGAATGGCTGGAAGAGTACCTGAACCGTGGCAGCCTGAGCTTGCTCATGGTGACGCACGACCGCTATTTCCTGGACCGTGTGTGCTCGGAAATCATTGAAATAGACAACCGCCAGTTGTATTCTTACAAAGGAAACTACAGCTACTACTTGGAGAAACGGCAGGAACGCATCGAAGCCACCAATGCGGAGATTGCCCGTGCCAACAACCTGTATCGCACGGAACTGGAATGGATGCGCCGTATGCCGCAGGCACGCGGACACAAGGCCCGTTACCGCGAAGAAGCCTTCTATGAACTGGAGAAGGTGGCCAAGCAGCGCACGTACGATGCGAACGTGAAACTGGATGTCAAGGCTTCGTACATCGGTTCCAAGATTTTCGAGGCCGACCACCTGTGCAAGCGTTTCGGCGACCTGAAGATTTTGGATGATTTCTCCTACATCTTTGCCCGCTACGAGAAGATGGGTATCGTGGGTAACAACGGTACGGGTAAATCTACCTTCATCAAGATTCTGATGGGACTGGAAAAGCCAGACAGCGGTACGCTGGACATCGGCGAGACAGTGCGCTTCGGCTACTACTCGCAAGAGGGACTTCAGTTTAACGAGCAGATGAAGGTGATTGACGTGATTACGGACATCGCCGAGGTCATTGAGCTGGGCAACGGCAAACGGCTGACGGCTTCACAGTTCCTGCAGCATTTCCTCTTCACGCCCGAAACGCAGCACAGCTATGTGTACAAGTTGAGCGGGGGAGAACGACGCCGGTTGTACCTCTGTACGGTACTGATGCGGAACCCGAACTTCCTGGTACTGGACGAGCCGACCAACGACCTGGACATCGTGACTCTGCAGGTGCTGGAAGAATACCTGCAGAACTTCAAGGGATGTGTCATCGTGGTGAGCCACGACCGCTACTTCATGGACAAGGTAGTAGACCATCTGCTGGTATTCAAAGGGCAGGGCGACATCCGCGATTTCCCCGGCAACTATTCTGACTACCGCGACTGGAAGCTGGCCAAGGCAGAACACGAAAAGGAAGCAGCCAAACCCAAGGAAGAAAAGACGCAGCGTGTCCGCCTGAACGACAAGCGCCGCATGACCTTCAAGGAACGGAAGGAATTCGAACAGCTGGAAAAAGAAATTGCGGCACTGGAGGAGGAAAAGAAACAGATAGAAGAAGACTTGTGCAGCGGTACACTCAGCGTAGACGAACTGACGGAGAAATCCAAGCGTCTGCCTCTGCTCAACGATGAGCTGGACGAGAAGACCATGCGCTGGCTGGAACTGAGTGAAATTGAGGGATAAAAAAGTTGAAAGGACGTTTGAAATAAAACGCTTTTACGTTTAAAACAAAACGCAAAGACGTTTTACTCCAAACGTCCTTGCGTTTTATCTGAAATGCCCTTGCGTTTTCAAGCAAACGCAAAGGCATTTTTTATATCCGTTTTTTTACTGATACAAGAAGCGCTTGATGCTCTTCTTAGCCGTCTTTTCAAATTCCTCCGGATAGAGTTTTATCTGTGTAATCTGCGAGTAAGCCGGAAGCACCTTGTTCAGTTCGATGCGGTTCAGTTCCAATGCTTCCTCCAGCTGTTTCTTGTTCATTCCATGCGAGAAGGCGTCTTCATTGTCCGGATAAACCAGCGCCACAAGCTTGTTCTCTTTCAGAATCACCAGTGACTCATTCACGTAAGGCATGTTGTTCAGGCGAGCCTCAATTTCTTCCGGATAGATATTCTGTCCGGAAGCGGTAAGCAGCATGTTCTTGCAACGGCCCTTGATGAAGATGTTTCCATCCGCATCTTTGATGGCCATGTCGCCAGTGTGCAGCCAGCCGTCCTTGTCGATAGTCTGTGCAGTAGCACTTTCGTTCTTGTAATATCCCAGCATCACATTCATACCCCGGCACACCAGTTCACCCGGAATCCGTTCAGGGTCTTCCGAAATCACCTTGGTTTCCATGTTGGCCACGGTCTTTCCGCACGAAGTGTACAGAATCTCATCCCAGCGGCTGTGACAGATAAGCGGCGCACATTCGGTCATACCGTATGCGATGGTGTAGGGGAAATTGATTTTACGCAGAAAGGCTTCTACTTCGGGGTTGAACGGTGCCCCTCCGATTACGATTTCGATAAAGTTTCCGCCGAACACCTCCATGGCCTGCTGACGAATCTGTTCCTTGATTTTATCGCTGATGATAGGCAGGTTCAGCAACAGCTTTCCGAGCTTGTTGTCCACCTTCGGGAGAATGTTCTTCTTGAAAATCTTTTCCACAATCAGCGGCACGCAGGCAATGACGCGCGGACGGATTACGGCAAACGATTCTGCAATGATTTTCGGGCTCGGCATACGGGTGAGGAACCACAGATGCGCTCCTTTGGTGATACCGTAAAGGAAGTCGAACACCAGTCCGAAGATATGTCCCAGCGGAAGCATGGACACGATGCTGTCGCCCGCTTTCAGTCCCACTTTCTGGTCAATGTGTACGATATTCGAAATAATACTGCGGTAGGGAAGCATCACCCCTTTAGAGTAACCGGTAGTACCCGAGGTGTAATTGATGACAGCTAGTTCTTCCGGTTCTTCCCGACGGTAGGAAACCTGTTCGGCACGGAAGCGGCAGGGATATTTCTTTCCGAATTCTTCGTTCAGGTGTTCGCGTGCATACGTCAGCTTCTCCGAGCGTGACACCACCAGGTCGAAATTCTTCAGTTCGATGATACCTTCCAGATTGGGCATAGCCGCTTCGTTGAACATCTCCCACACCTGGTCGCCTACGAAAAGCATGCGTGCTTCCGAGTGGTTGACAATGTGGTGTACGTTGTCGGCCTTGAATTCGTGAAGGATGGGCACAGCTACTGCCCCGTAAGTAACGACGCCCAGGAAGGTAGCCGTCCAGTTTGCACTATTGCGCCCGCACAGCGCGATTTTATCCCCTTTTTTGATTCCTGCATGTTCGAACAGGATATGCATTTTCTCTATTTTTCTGGCTACGTCTTTATATTGCAGCGTAGCTCCTTTGTAGTCTGTCAGTGCATCACGGTCCCAGTTGGCGCGGATGCTTTCTTCAACAAGTTGTATAAAACTGTCTTGTATTTCCATTTTAAATTGCACAATGTTTGACACAATGTGCGCAAAATTAATAAAACTTGTCCGATTTCTTTTCATTCTTTGTCATTTTTTTGAGCGAATAGACTATTTGACAAGAATTTCTTCCGTTTGGGACAGAAGCTGATAAATGAATTTCCAGCCTTAGAATACGGTTCTGCGGCTGCAATTCTCGATGTATCTAATTTTATTCGTATCTTTGCCGATTGAATAAAAAATAATAGCGAAAGAATGAATTTTCAGAAACTGACTCCCATTGTGAACAAACCCAATGCGTGGGCCCTGAGTCCGCTGGTGGTATTTTTATGCCTGTATCTGGTGACTTCCCTGCTCATCAATGATTTTTATAAAATTCCGATTACCGTAGCTTTCATGGTGTCTTCCATTTATGCCGTGGCTACGACGAAAGGACTGAGCTTGAACGACCGCTTGTTGCAATACTCCGCAGGGGCGGCCAATAAGAACATCATGCTGATGATCTGGATTTTCATCTTGGCGGGGGCTTTTGCACAGTCGGCTCAGGCCATGGGGGCTATTGATGCGACAGTAAACCTGACCTTGCGGCTGCTTCCGGGCAATCTGCTGCTGGCGGGAATCTTTCTGGCATCATGCTTCATTTCTCTTTCCATCGGTACGTCGGTCGGTACCATTGTCGCACTGGTTCCTGTAGCTGCCGGTATCGCGGCCAAGACGGATGTCAGCGTGGTTTTCATGACGGCGGTAGTAGTGGGTGGTGCCTTTTTCGGCGACAACCTGTCCTTTATTTCCGATACGACCATTGCAGCCACCCGTACGCAAGGGTGCGTGATGCGCGACAAATTCCGGGTGAATTCTCTGATTGCCTTTCCGGCTGCCTTGCTCGTATTCATCTATTATATTATCTACGGAAGCCATATCGAAGTGGCACAGGATATTCCTCACGTAGACTGGATGAAAGTGATTCCATACATCATAGTGCTGGGAACCGCAGTAGCGGGCGTCAACGTTCTGCTGGTGCTGTTGCTGGGACTGATTTCTACGGGCATTGTAGGCATGGCATACGGCACGTTCGATGTGTTCGGATGGTTCGGTGCCATGGGAAAAGGTATGACGGGCATGGGAGAGCTGATTATCGTAACCCTGATGGCCGGAGGCATGCTGGAGCTGATACGTTTCAACGGGGGAGTGGACTATGTGCTGCACCGCCTGACACAGCATGTAAAGGGTAAACGCGGGGCTGAACTGAGTATTGCGGCCCTGGTAAGTCTGGCCAATATCTGTACGGCAAACAACACGATTGCCATTATTACCGTAGGCCCGCTGGCCAACGACATTGCCGAGCAGTTCCGGGTAGACAAGCGGAAGAGTGCCAGCATTCTGGATACATTCTCATGCGTCATCCAGGGCATTATTCCTTACGGAGCACAGCTGTTGATTGCGGCCGAGCTTTCCGGTCTGTCGCCCATCAACATCATCGGCTACCTGTATTACCCTATGACATTGGGCGTAGTGGCCATACTGAGTATCTTGTTCCGTTATCCGCGCCGGTATTCCTGATCAGGCTATGCACCGGATTTTTTAATTTTGTCATCAAACTAAAACAGAAAAATATATGCTGATTTATAATACTACTTTTCATGTAGAGATGGGCGATGCCCGTAACTTTGTGATTTGGCTGAATGAATATTACATTCCCGAAGTGGAAAATCTGGGTGAGCTGAAGAATCCCCGTATTCTGCGTATCCTGAGCCATAAGGAGCAGGACAGTGAATGCTTCTCACTGCAGTGGGAAGTGGAAGACAGTGCTGCGTTGCACCGCTGGCACGTAAAGCAGGGGGCGACACTGAATGCGGAGATGATGAAAGTGTTCAAGGATAAGGTTATCGGTTTCCCCACATTAATGGAGGTGATAAGGTGATACAGCCGGTCAAGGAAAAAATCATTCTCGGCATCGACCCGGGTACGAACATCATGGGATACGGAGTGCTGAAGGTGACAGGTGTCAAGCCGGAGGTAATGACCTTGGGTGTCATCGACCTGCGTAAATGTACCGATTCGTACCTGAAACTGAAGCACATCTACGAACGGGTGCAGGGTATCATTTCATCGTATCTTCCGGATGAGCTGGCCATCGAGGCTCCATTCTTCGGGAAGAACGTGCAGTCCATGCTGAAGCTTGGACGTGCACAGGGAGTTGCCATCGTGGCCGCACTGACACGTGATATTCCCGTAACGGAATATGCTCCGCTGAAAATCAAGATGGCCATTACCGGCAACGGACAGGCCAGCAAGGAGCAGGTAGCCGATATGCTGAAGCGCATGCTGCATATACCCGACTCGGAAATGGGCCCCTTTATGGATGCGACGGATGCGCTGGGAGCGGCTTATTGCCATTATTTGCAGATGGGACGTCCGGAAATGCCGAAAGCTTATTCCAGCTGGAAGGATTTCATTGCCAAGAATCCGGGACGCATAAAGAAATAGGAGATTATAACCATGAATTTAAAACAGCTTGTAGTAATGTCGGCCGTGGCTGTGGCTACCGGGTGTACTTCTTCACAGCAGCATACCAGAACGCCGTTTGATGAATATCCGGTGTACGAGGGGGAATGGGTGGAAATGGCTTATACGCCAGCTTCAACCCGGTTCTCGCTTTGGGCTCCTTCGGCTCAGGAAGTGCGGGTGCTGCTGTATGAAAAAGGACAGGGAGGTTCTGCCTATCGTATGGTGAAAATGGAACCGGAATCTGACGGTATGTGGCAGGCTCGCGTGGACGAAGACCTGAAAGGAAAGTTCTATACATTCAATGTCAAGATAGACGACGTGTGGCAGGGAGATACACCCGGACTCATGGCAAAGGCTGTGGGGGTGAATGGCGACCGTGCAGCCGTTATCGACTGGAAGGAGACGAATCCGAAAGGCTGGAACGAAGACAAGCGTCCGCCGCTGAAACGTTTCTCCGACATGGTGATTTATGAACTGCACCATCGTGATTTCTCTATCGATACCATCTCCGGCATCCGAAACAGAGGAAAGTTTCTGGCTTTGACGGAGGAAGGAACGCATACCTATCTGGGCGAAAAAACAGGCATTGACCATTTGAAGGAGTTGGGGGTGACACACGTACAGCTGTTGCCTTCGTTCGACTTTTCTTCGGTGGACGAAACCAAGCTCGACAAACCGCAGTATAACTGGGGATATGACCCGAAAAACTACAACGTGCCGGAAGGTTCGTATGCCACCGACCCTTATCAGCCCGAAGTGCGTATCCGCGAGTTCAAACAGATGGTCATGGCGCTTCACCGGGCAGGCATCCGGGTAGTGATGGACGTGGTGTATAATCACACGGCTATCACGAAAGGAGGCAATTTTGAACGGACCGTACCAGGTTATTTCTATCGCACGGACGAGGAAGGGAAATGGGCCAACGCATCGGGTTGTGGCAATGAAACGGCCAGCGAACGGCCGATGATGCGGCGTTTCATGATAGAATCGGTCTGCTATTGGGCCAGAGAGTATCACATAGATGGATTCCGTTTTGACCTGATGGGGATTCATGACATCGAGACCATGAATGCCATCCGCAAGGCACTTGACAAGATTGACCCTACAATATGCATGTATGGAGAAGGCTGGGCGGCCGGAAAACCGCAACTGCCGGATAGTCTGCTGGCCATGAAGAAGCATGCGGCCCAGTTGCCACACATCGGCATGTTCTGCGATGAAATGCGCGACAGCCTGCGTGGCCCGTGGGGAAACGATGCCAAGGGAGCTTTTGTCATCGGACGCATGGGATACGCTGCAGGCGTGAAGTTCGGACTGGCGGGAGGAATCGCACATCCGCAACTGGTCAGCGACAAGGAGTCCACCGTTCCGGCTTTCTGGGCTGCACAACCGGAGCAGATGATCAGTTATGTGAGTTGTCACGATGACCTTTGTCTGGCCGACCGTCTGAAGGCGACGTTGCCGGGACTTTCTGCATTAGAGATGAATGCCTTGGCCAAACTGGCCGCTACGGCAGTATTCACATCACAAGGCATTCCGTTCTGGTATGCAGGTGACGAAGTGCTACGCGACAAGCAGGGGGTAGCCAATTCGTACAAGAGTCCGGACGCAATCAATGCCATTAACTGGGGACGGAAGACTTCGCAGCGTGATTTCTTTGATTATGTGAGAGGCCTGATTGCCATGCGAAAGGCGCATCCTTCTTTCCGTATGGGAGAAGCGGATTTGATTGCCAAACACCTGGAGTTCTTGCCGGTACCGGCAAGCAACGTGGTGGCTTTCCGTATCAAGGGAAGTCCGGCTGGCGATTCGTGGCTGAACACGATTGTGGTGCTCAATGCCCGTACGGAACCTGTGCAGATTGACGTTCCTGAGGGACGTTACTGGATAGCCTGTCGTGACGGGCGCATAGACAATGTACTGGGACTGGGCACGCTAACCGATAACAAACTGGTGGTAGCGCCCCGTACGGCCATGATTGTGCATCAATAAACCAAGAAAACAACTACTTAAAGAAACAAAATAAAAACAGAAAAAGACAATGCAGAATGTAATTACAATTGAGAACGGAGTGACTCGTCATCCATTGTACCGGATGAAAGAGCCTGTGAACTTGCAGATTGCGGCAGGAGAACATGTGGCCATCGTAGGACCGAACGGCAGCGGAAAGAGTCTGCTGGTAGACACCATTACCGGACGCTATCCGTTGCTGATGAATGAGGTGAAATACGACTTCTCTCCTTCGGAATCGAAGATGGCTTGCGATAACATCAAATACATCACGTTCCGTGACTCGTACGGGGATGCCGACGGGAACTATTATTACCAGCAGCGCTGGAATTCGCAAGATTTGGACGATACGCCTATCGTGGCCGATTTGCTTCCTCCCTGCAAGGACGAACAATTACGAAAAGCACTGTACGATTTGTTTGGCATTGAGGAGATGCTCAGCAAACATATTATTCTGCTGTCGAGCGGGGAGCTCCGCAAGTTTCAGCTGACCAAGACCTTGTTGAGCGGCCCGAGGGTGTTGATTATGGACAATCCTTTTATCGGACTGGATGCACGGACCCGGGGACTGCTGCACACATTGCTGGGAAAACTGACTGAAATGACCAACCTGCAAGTAATTTTGGTCTTGTCGAAGACAGACGATATCCCGACATTCATTACGCACGTGATACCGGTGGAAGACCGTCATTGTGGACCGAAAATCACTTTGCAGGAATATCTGTCACACCGTGAACCGGACCCTGCTCATGTGCTGTCTGATGAGAAACGGCAGCGGATACTGAACTTGCCGTATGCCGATAACCTGTTCCACACGGAGCATATCGTAGACTTGAACAAGGTAAGCATCCGTTACGGTGAACGGGTGATTCTGAAAGAGCTCGACTGGACGGTGAAATGCGGTGAGAAATGGGCGCTCAGCGGCGAAAATGGGGCAGGGAAATCTACCTTGCTTAGTTTGATTTGTGCTGATAATCCACAAAGCTATGCCTGCGATATTTCTTTGTTCGGTCGCAAACGAGGAAGTGGCGAGAGTATCTGGGAAATCAAGAAACACATCGGTTATGTGAGTCCCGAAATGCACCGCGCTTATCTGAAGAATTTGCCAGCCATTGACATTGTGGCCAGCGGATTGCATGATTCCATCGGACTGTATCGTAAAACACAGGAGAAGGATGTGGATACGTGTGTGTGGTGGATGGATATCTTTGGCATTGCCGACCTGAAAGACCGTAGCTTCCTGCAACTCTCCAGCGGGGAACAGCGTATGGTGTTGTTGGCCCGTGCGTTTGTCAAAGACCCGGAACTGCTGATTCTGGATGAGCCGTTGCACGGACTGGACATGCGTAACCGCCGGCTGGTGAAGGATGTCATCGAGGCATTCTGTGCCCGAAAGGATAAAACCCTGATTATGGTAACCCACTATCAGGAGGAACTGCCCGCTACCATTACGAATTCTTTGTTCCTGAAACGCAATAAATAAAAGAAGCTGATTTTTGTAGATGCAGATTCTTTTCTGCGAGAAAGCACATCTGTGTTCCATTTCCGGGTAGAAACCATGTTCAAGCGTTTCTCCGGGAATATGAAAAATGAAATCAGATACAGAAACCCATATAAAAATGGCAAATGAAGATGATTTTACACTGTCACCTTCATTTGCCATTTTATTTTAAAAGGATATTTATTGAATTTGAAAAGTCTGTAAGCAAGAACTTACATGCTTAGTATGCGAAAGTTTTACCAACTCTGTTTGTCCTGCATCTGGCGAAGCGCCGTCCGGTAGTCTTCTACCAGCTCTTTCATCACCTCATCCACCGTCTGTAACTGGCGAAGCTGAGATGCGGCTTGTCCTATTTCCAGTTCTCCTTCGTAGAGGTCGCCTTCGAAGATACCCTTTTTGGCCCGGCCTTTTCCCAACAAAGCCTTCAGTTCATCTGCTGAGACTCCTTTCTGTTCCGCCTCCTCTATCTGCTTGTAGAAATCATTTTTAATCAGACGGGTAGGGGAAAGTTGCTTGAGTGTCAGAAGAGTATCTCCTTCATTCAATCGCAGGCAGCGGTCCTTGAAATTGAAATGTGCCGAACTCTCTTCCGTCAAAGCAAAGCGGGTACCCATCTGTACTCCTTCTGCGCCTAACGCTTCGGCGGCTAAGATACCTTCACCCGATACAATTCCTCCTGCCGCAATAAGAGGCACACTGCACACCTTTTTGACGGCCGGAATCAGACAGAAAGTCGTAGTTTCCTCTCGTCCGTTGTGCCCGCCTGCTTCGAAGCCTTCTGCCACAATGGCATCTACTCCGGCTTCTTCACATTTCATGGCGAAACGGCTGGAAGATACTACGTGAGCTACCTTGATGCCTGCCTGTTGGAGCTTGGAAGTCCATGTCTTGGGATTTCCCGCAGAGGTAAATACGATTTTCACGCCTTCTTCCTGAATGATTTCCATAAGGGTTTCAATCTCCGGATACATCAGCGGTACATTGACTCCGAAAGGCTGGTCGGTGGCAGCCTTGCACTTGCGGATGTGTTCACGCAGGGTCTCCGGGTGCATGGAACCGGCACCCAACAACCCCAGTCCACCGGCGTTGCTCACGGCTGAAGCCAGTCTCCATCCGCTGCACCATACCATTCCACCTTGAATGATGGGGTAGCGGATGCCGAAAAGGTGACAGACTCTGTTTTGCATATCAATCAGTTATTTTTTATATTTCTCAATCAGGTTCTTGGCTACGGTGTCACCCAGTTCCACAGCTTTTTCCAGATTGGCCATACCTTCCTTCTTCTTTCCCTGCTGTACCTGGCAGTAACCCAGCATACGATAGGCTGCCGCATTCTTGGCATCCAGTTCAATGGCTTTGTTCAAGGCTTTCACCGTTTCTTCCGGCTGGTTTACCCGCAAATGTACGCTTCCTTTTTCTACCCAGTATTCCACGTTCTTCGGTTCCATTTCAATGGCCTTGTTGATGTCGTTGATGGCCTGCTGGTACATACGGCATTGCATTTCAACCTGTTCACGGATAAAATAGAAATCAGACGATACCTGGCCCATCATGGCGTCGTGGAACAAATTGTAGTCTACCACTGCTTCGCGGAACTGTTTGTCTTCCGCTTTCATGCGGGCACGTTCGTACAGATAAGGAGCAGCTTCTTTTCCATAGGGAGGATTGTATTTAGCCACAGCACTGTCCATCAAGGCAATGGCTTCCTTCTTTGAAGCACCTTCAATCAGTTCCTTGGTCTTGGCGGCGGCATAGAAAGATGCGGCAGAAGCTAACGGCGAGCGGTTTACTGCTTCGTAGCTGGCAAATGCTTCCGGATATTTCTGCATGGCAAAATAAATATCTCCCTGCAGCTGGTAGTACAGTCCCTGCTTGTCGTTTTCCAAGGCCGTATTGATTTCCTTCAGTGCCCGTTCCATGGTCCAGTCGCCATACGGTTTGGCTCCCTGGAGACCAAGCACATAATTATACAACAACTTGGAAAGGTTATAGTATGCGTCTCCCTTGTTTTCATTCACTTCCACCATGGTTTGCAGGTCTTTTTCTGCCAGTGCATAGTGTGCGTCATCACCGTATCCTATGTAACAAATGGCACGGCGGGAATAACCTTCACTGTTTTTCGGATACTGCTGGATAAATTCGTTCAGCAGGTTCAGGTATTCTTCTTTTGACAGGTTGGAAGAAGACATGTAAAGGTACACCAGTGCCTGAGACTCGTCTTCCGGCAATCCTTTCTTGATGCCGATGGTATTCAGCGTAAAGTCATTGGCAGAGAGTGCGGTGATAGACAGACTCTTTGCATAGCCTATTCCGATGGCATAGCTTGATGTGCTTTCCTTGTCACTGTTCTTCTGTACCAGTCCCACTACTTCTCCTTCTGCATTCATCACCGGACAACTTACGGTCTTTTCGCCCGTTTTCATGTTCAGGGTATAATAGAAAGAGTTGTTGCTGATGGTATCGATTTTGGAAATGGTACCGTGTGTACCCGAAGCGGCTTTCTGTGTAGAGTAAGGAAGTACGTACACCGTTTCACTGACTGCACCCGGACGAGATGTCGGTTGCAAGGCCACAATCTTCTTATCGGCTGCTGTCTTGAACTTTACTACGTCGTACATATCGTTGGCTCCCAGAATGTATTCCACTGGAAGTTCCTTTCCGTCAGCAGTCACGACTACGGCACGTTCGGCTCCTTTAAACAGGGTATAGTCGGATACGGCCATACCGTTTTCATCAATGTAGAATCCGTTTCCGGTATTGAGAATCTGATTCTCCTTATTATACGTGATGACAGAGAACACAGCTTTTCTGGCTTTGTTGGCCCACTTAGGAAGTTCCTGGGCCATTGAGGTCTGAAAAGCCATCCCACAGCATGTCAGCACGAGGGTAATTTTTCCTATTTTCATGGTAGTATGTATGTTTTATTGTTTTATTCTTCTCCGAATCCTCTTTGTTTCACAGCTTCATAGATGAGGATACCTGCTGCCACGGACACGTTCAGTGACTCAATGTTGCCAAACAACGGGATCTTGATCCATTCATCGCAAAGTGCCAGGTGGTCATAGGGCACACCGGTATCTTCCGCACCCATGATGATACACGTAGGACCCTGGTAATCGGCCTTGGTATAGTCATAGTCACCCTTCTCTGTGGCTGCTACAATCTTGAATCCGCTGTCTTTTAAAAACTTGATGGTATTTGTCAGGTTGTTCTCGCGGCACACCGGAATGGTATGCAAAGCTCCGGCAGAGGTCTTGATGGCATCTGCATTGACGCTGACACTATTTTTTGACGGAATGATGATGGCATCCACACCGGCACATTCACACGTACGGGCAATGGCTCCGAAGTTACGCACATCGGTCAGGCCGTCCAGCAAGATGAGCAGCGGGTTCTTGCCCTGCTCGAACAAGAAAGGCACGATGTCTTCTGTACGCTGGTAAGTGATGGGCGAGATAAAGGCCACCACTCCCTGATGGTTCTTCTTGGTGATGCGGTTGATGCGTTCCACCGGTACACGCTGCACGGGGATGAACGTATCTTTCAACACGGCGAAAAGTTCCTTCGACAGGTCGCTCTGGATGTCTTTCTTGATTAATACTTTGTCAATTTCTTTTCCGGCCTGGATAGCCTCGATAACGGCGCGTACGCCGAAAATCATTTCGTTCTTTTCTATCATGGTCTTGTTTGTTTCTTGTTATTGTTTAAAGCCTAACAGGGCACGGGCGTTCTGTACGGCAGCCTCTGTCAGGGTGGCACCGCTGAGCATGTGGGCAATTTCCTGCACCCGCTCTTCATCCGTCAGGCGGCGGATATGACTGTTGGTTCCGGTGTCGGTATCTTCCTTGTACACTTTGTAGTGCGCAATTCCGCGTGCGGCAATCTGGGGCAGGTGAGTGATGCTGATTACCTGACGGTTCTGGCGTCCCATGTCCTGCATAATCAGTGCCATTTTTTCTGCGATGGAGCCTGACACACCGGTATCAATTTCATCGAAGATGATGGTCGGCAGTTTGACGGCTCCGGCAATCATGGCCTTAAGTGAAAGCATGACGCGGGCAATTTCACCCCCCGAAGCGATGGAAGCCACGTTCTGCAAAGTTCCGTTCTTATTGGCTGAGAACAGGAACGTCACGCTGTCCATCCCTTTGCTGTCGGGTTCCTTTCTGGGAGCCAGTTCCACGGCAAAACGCACGTTAGGCATACCCAGTGGGATGAGCAGGGATTCCATCTGCGATTCAATGTGCCGTGCCGACTGTGCACGAAGCGCGGTCAGCTTTTCGGCCTGACGAAGCACCTCGGCATACAATTTCTTCTTTTCACCCTCCAGTTCTGCAATCCGGTCGTCGAAAGAAGTGATGGCATTCAACTGGCTGCGATAGTTTTCCGTCAGCTCAATCAGTTCTTCTACCGATTGCACGCGGTGTTTCTGCTGCAAGGAATAAATCAGGTTCAACCGTTCGTTGACAAAATCCAGACGTGCCGGATTGAATTCCACTTCTTCCTCCGCATTTCCGATTTCGCGGGAAATATCTTTCAGTTCAATGTAGCAGCTGTTCAGCCGTTCCATCCATTCCTTAGCCGGCGCATATACCTGTGTCAGGCTCTGAAGAGTCTGCATGCACTCCTTGGTCAGTGAAACCGTACCGCCTTCCTCGCCGTTAATCAGCTGGCTGGCTTTATAGAGTCCGGCCTTGATGTCTTCGGCATGGCTCAGGGTCTCCGCTTCCTGTTCCAGTTCTGTCTGTTCTCCGTCCTTCAACCCGGCTTCTTCCAACTGTTCCAGCTGAAAGCGGATATAGTCTTCATCCTGACGGCTCTTTTCAGCCTGTGCGATGAAATCATCCAGTTCCTTTGCCACCTTTTTATAAGAAAGGTATACCGACTGATAGGCCGACAATGCCTGCTCGTCTTGTGCCAGAATGTCCAGAATGTTCAACTGGAAACCTTCCTTGTTCAGCAACAGATTCTGGTGCTGGCTGTGCACGTCAATCAGTTTTTCGCCCAGCATTTTCATCTGTGCCAGCGAAGCCGGCGTATCGTTGATGAAAGCACGGCTCTTCCCGTTGGCCGACACTTCACGGCGAAGGATACATTCGTCCGGTTCGAATTCGATGTCATTCTCCTGAAAGAACGGTTCCATGCCGTAGTTGGCAATCCGGAAAGTCGCCTCCACGATGCACTTGGAAGCTCCCTTCTTGATGGATTTCACGTCGGCGCGCTGTCCCAACAGGAGTCCGATAGCCCCTAAGATAATGGACTTTCCGGCACCGGTCTCGCCGGTAATCACCGAAAAGCCGGACGTAAAGTCAATGTCCAGCTTATCAATCAGGGCATAGTTCTGTATAAAGATAGACTGTAGCATAACGGTTTAGGAATGAAACAGACTGGAAAGTTTATCCACAATGTCTTCAGCCACTTCCTGCTTGCGCTTTAACGGGTAGGAAACAGCTTCAGTGCGGTCTATAATCGTAATCTTATTAGTGTCGCAACGGAAACCGGCTCCTTTGTCATTCAGCGAGTTCAGCACGATGAAGTCAAAGTTCTTGCGTGCCAGCTTATTCTGGGCGTGGCTTACCTCATCGCAAGTCTCCAGTGCGAATCCCACTAACAACTGGTCCGGACGTTTTTCCTTTCCTAAGGAAGCAGCAATGTCGCAAGTCGGTTTCAACCGCAGCACCAGGTCGTCCTTTTCCCGTTTGATTTTCTGGTCGGCCACCTGCTCCGGCGTGAAGTCCGCTACGGCCGCACACAAGATTCCTGCGTCTGCATCCTTGAAGGCATCGGCAGCTGCGCGGTGCATTTCAGCCGCACTCTCCACGTCTATGCGCTGAATGTTCGGATGAACCGTCTGCAGGGTAACCGGACCGCTCACCAATACCACTTCCGCTCCGCGTGAAGCACACGCTTCGGCCAGGGCATAACCCATCTTTCCGGAAGAGTAATTGCCGATAAAGCGCACCGGGTCAATTTTCTCATAAGTAGGACCTGCGGTAATGACGATTTTCCGTCCGGCCAGGTCTTGCTGACGGGCAAAGAACGCTTCCAGCACTTCGATGATTTTCTCAGGCTCTTCCATGCGTCCTTTTCCTACCAGGTGGCTGGCCAGCTCGCCCGAAGCCGGTTCGATAATATGATTGCCATAGCTGCGCAGAATGTCGAGGTTATGCTGGGTAGAAGGATGAGCAAACATATCCAGGTCCATGGCCGGAGCCACAAACACCGGAGCCTTCATCGACAGGTAGGTCGTCACCAGCATGTTGTCGGCTACCCCGTGCGCCATCTTTCCGATGGTAGCAGCCGTAGCCGGAGCAATGACCATGGCGTCGGCCCACAATCCCAAGTCCACGTGGCTGTGCCATGTGCCGTCACGCTGTGAGAAGAACTCGCTGATGACCAGCTTGCTGGTCAGCGCCGAAAGCGTGATGGGAGTGATGAACTCCTTTCCTGCCGGCGTGATGACAATCTGCACCTCCGCACCTTTCTTAATCAGTCCGCGTGTCAGCACGGCTGCCTTGTAGGCCGCAATACTACCCGTGATACCCAGTACAATTTTTTTGCCTTGTAGTGTATTCATGCTACCTTCCGTTTACTTGACCAGCCCCGTTTCGCGCAGGCGGATTTTTGTCAATACATTCTTCGTGTTCAGTGTGAAGTCTCCGTTCATAATCCAGCCGTAGTAGCCCAAATCTTTCTTGAGCACTTCCGACACCGGAATACCTTTGTATTTTCCGAAGTTGAACACTTCCACGCCGTTGTCGTCATACACGATTCTTCCGGCAAAGTCCACGTTCTTGCTGTAGCTGGAATATTCCGACAGGTAGTTGATGTCGTTCTGAAGCACGTCAGGGTAGTGGTCGAGCTGTGCTTTCAGCACCTCGTAGGTAGCCCGTGTATCGGCTTCTGCCGTATGCGCGTCTTCCAGGTTCTTTCCGCAATAGAACTTGTAGGCAGCCGAAAGCGTGCGCTGTTCCAGTTTGTGGTAAATCACCTGCACGTCGACAAACTTCCGCTTGGTCAGGTCGATGTCAATGCCAGCACGGAGGAATTCCTCTACCAGCACCGGCACGTCAAAGCGGTTGGAGTTAAAACCGGCAATGTCGGCCCCTTCAATGTCGCGGGCAATGTCCTTTGCCACTTCCTTGAAAGTAGGGCAGTCGGCCACATCCTCGTCGTGAATGCCATGAATGGCAGTCGATGCCTCCGGAATGTGCATTTCCGGATTGATGCGCAAGGTCTTGGCCTCTTCGTTGCCGTTAGGATAAACCTTCAAGTAGCAGATTTCTACAATACGGTCTGTATTAATATTAGTGCCCGTGGTCTCCAAATCGAAGAACACGAGCGGATTTTTCAAGTTCAGTTTCATGAGTCTGTGTGTAACAAAAAAGGATTAGTCGTTCAGCATCATCGGCATCAGTAGCATCAGCAGGTCTTCGTCTTCCTCCTGTTCTTCAGGAACGATGACACCTGCGCGTGACGGGTCGGCCAGTTCGATGATGATGTTCTGTGCAGAAATGTTGTTCAGGATGTCAATCAGGAACGACGATTTGAAACCGATGCTCATCGGGTTGCCGCCATACTGGCAAGCGATGGTTTCTTCGGCCGAAGTAGAGAAGTCGATGTCCTGTGCAGAAATCTTCATCTGGTTTTCCGACAAGCTCAGCTTGATCAGGCTGCTTGACTGTGAAGAGAACACAGACACACGGCGCAGGGCACTGATGAAGAGCGCACGGTCAATGATGGCACGGTGCGGATTGTTCTGCGGAATGACAGAGTTATAGTTCGGATAACGTCCTTCAATCAGACGACAAATCATCTGATAGTTTTCTAGGGTGAACATGGCATTTCGGTCATCAAAGCCAATCTGTACATCGCCCTGTTCCTTCGGCAGCAGGTTCTTCAGCAGGTTGGCCGGCTTCTTCGGAAGGATGAAGGCAGCTTTCTCTGCTCCTCGTGCAGCATAAGTCTTGCAACGTACCAGCTTATGACCGTCGGAAGCCACCAGTGTAATGTCTTCCGTACTGATGTCAAAATAAATACCGTTCATCACCGGACGAAGTTCGTCGTCGGCAGTCGCAAAAAGGCTGCGGTTTACGCCGTTCATCAAGATTTCTGCTCCCATGGTCACCTGTACGGCATTGCTGCCCAACGCCTGTGCCTGCGGATATTCGTCGGCATTCTGTCCCATCAGACTATATTTTCCATTCAGGTATTCCACGGTAATTTCCATGTTGCTAGGTTCGATATGAAAACTCAGCGGCTGCTCAGGAATCTCCTTCAATGCTTCCAGCAATGTTTTGGAAGAAACGGCGAAACGGCCATCACTGTCCGATTCGTTCACTTCGATGGAAGTAGACAGTGTAGTGTCATTGTCCGAAGCAGTCATAAAGAGCGTACCGTCTCTCAGTTCGAAGAGGAAACAGTCCAGAATGGGTAATGAATTTCTTGAGTTGATTACTCGGCTGATAGCCTGCAAATGACTGAATAAAGCAGTACTTGAAACGATAAACTTCATAGCTGTTTTTATATTTGTTTTTGTTCTGTTTTTATTATTAAATGCATCCTCGGATGCCCTAAACCAATTGCCAAAGTTACGAAAAGATTGCATACGCCCCACAAAAAAAGGTCTTAAAAATTAGTTTTCTTCTATGGAAAGTCGTAATTTCGTCACCGAATTTAAAAATACAATTTATGGAATTAGCAGGAAGAGTGATTGCGGTTCTGGAACCGAAAGGCGGTACATCACGGAACGGCAACGAATGGAAGGTACAAGAATATGTCATCGAAACGCACGACCAGTATCCGCGTCGTATGTGCTTTGATGTCTTCGGTGACGACAAAATCAAACAGTTTAATATTCAGGTGGGCGAGGAACTGAACGTATCGTTCGACATTGATGCCCGCGAATGGCAAGGACGCTGGTTCAACAGTATCCGTGCATGGAAGGTGGAACGTGTGGGAGCCACTCCTCAGATGCCTCCGGTAGAAGCTCCATTCCCTCCGGTAAATGCAGCTCCGGCCGATTTCTCCATGACAGACGAGAAAGACGACCTGCCGTTCTAAACGAATAAAAGAAATTTGAATGCCTCCTTTGCTTCTGGAAAGATGAAGTGAAGGAGGTTTTTTTATTGGCCGTTTTCGGCCGTGTGCTTGACGGGTTGACGGGGTTGGCAGGCATTTTTATAAAGTATATATACGCGGGGTGTGGAAAAATACAAGATTTATATTTTTCCACACCTATATATAAAAAGTTAGAAAAACCGGTGTCAACCTGTCAACCTGTCAAGTTCTCCACTGTTCGTTTATGCTTCTATAGCTGATTAGTCTCTGTAAATCAGATAAGTATTATTTCCTCGGCATTCCTCCTATTATTGTTTGGAGGATTTGTTTAAAATCTTTCAACACGCTTTTTCTTGTTGTTTTTGCATCTTTTTCACACACTTGCATGTCTGTGTGAAAAAACACACTTACGTTTTGGTTCGAATGTACTTGTGTTTGAGCTTGAACGTACTTGCGTTTTGATTCAAACGCCTTTGTGTTTCACAACAAAGGCACTTGTATTTTAGAAAAGAGCTGAGGATGCTTTTATTCTCTACAATTGGAAAGGTTTGCAGAAGAATATATCTGTGTTTTTTCTAACTTTGTAGAAACCATTGAAAGTTATGAGAACAAAATTGTTGATTGCCTTATTCACTCTACTCTTGTGTTTGGGCGGAAGCTCTTGCGTGGTGCATCACCATGCACCCAAGCCACCACATAAGAAGGAGATTCCTCCTGGTCATGCGAAAAAAATACGTGGTAGAAAATCTGCAAAGTTCGATGCTCCCGGGCATCGTAAGCATCTTCCTCCTCAATTCTGAACTAGTAATATTTCAGAATCCAAGGGAGAATAACCAGTAAATTTTTCTTGATTAGCGGCTCACCTTTAATTCATATAGAAAAGTCGCTATAAAAACTATTCTCTTTAGTTATGTTAACTATAAATATTAGTTTATGAACTAAAAATTTTAGTTCTTTGCAATAACCAATTGAAACGGAAATGAAAACACTTACTGCCAAAGAAGAAGAAATCATGGGATTTTTCTGGGAGAAAGGTCCGATGTTCGTCAAGCAGTTGCTGGAACTCTACGAAGAGCCACGACCGCACTTCAACACCCTGTCGACCATCGTAAGGGGACTGGAAGAAAAAGGCTACCTGTCGCATACAGCGTTTGGTAATACCTACCAGTATCATGCCGTAGTGTCGGAAGAGGAATTCCGACGGAAAACCCTGCGTGGGGTCATCTCCAAATATTTCAACAACTCTTTCTTAGGGGCTGTTTCCTCGCTGGTGAAAGAAGAAGACATTTCGGTGGAGGAACTCAAGGAACTGATACAGAAAGTAGAAGAGGGACGGCTATGAGAAAACGCATATTATTGGCGGCGTGGCTGTTATGTGGTCTGATACTGCCTTCCTGGGGACAGACGGAAAGTAAAAAGAACCCGAAACTGCTGATAGACGGCTGTTTCTTCATGGAGACGCCCTCCGAACTGAATGGGGCAAAACTCAAGATGGCTGTTCTGAAGAGCGAAGACGGACAGATGATGATGCTGGTGACAGGCGTCAAACTAAGCGAGAATTCAAAGAAATACGCTGTTCCTCTTTCTGAAGTGAAGGATGCAGATTATTGGCTGGAGAAAGCGAAGGGAAACGTAAAGTTTATGTCAATGATTACTCACACTTCTAAACTGGCCATGAAGGAAGGGGAGCGCATCAAACCTTTCAGCGTACAGGCTACCGACGGTACCCGCTGGACTGACCGCAATACCCTGGGACGGCCGCTGGTGCTCAACTTCTGGTACACGGGGTGCGGCCCTTGCATTCGCGAGATGCCCGAGCTGAGCAAATGGCTGGATACCTGCCCTGATGTGAATTACCTGGCCGTCACCTGGAACACTCCCGAACAGATACAGACGATTGTGGAGCGTCAGAGATTCCGCTTTCATCAGGTAGCAAACGATTCTGCGTTGTGGAAGATGTTCGGCGTACAGCAGACACCCACCACGGTAGTGATCGATAAGCAGGGGGTGGTGCGAAAGCTCACCATAGGCACCAACCAGCAGAAACGTGACGAACTACTGAAAACCATCCGGCAATTATCGGCCGAGAAATAAGCGGAAATTAGCGAAGACCTTGGTCAGTACGGAATAATAACTGTAAACACACATAAAAGTCATGGGAACCTTTTTAGTCTATATACTCAAGTCGGCTGTCTGCCTGGCGATGTTCTATCTGTTCTATCGCCTGCTGCTCAGCAAGGAAACTTTCCATCGTTTCAACCGGATGGCTTTGCTGGGAGTGATGCTACTCTCATGCCTGCTGCCTTTGGTAAAGGTGACGGTGGAACAGGCTTCGCCGGTAAATGCACAAGTGATGTCGATGGAGGACTTGCTGCTGATGTACCAATGGAATAGCGAAGCGGTAGTGGTGGAAGAGGGAAGTCGCCCGTTCCACTGGCAGGAAGGGCTGGTGTTAGTCTATTTTGCGGGACTGTTTTTTGTCATCGCCCGTCACCTCTGGTCGCTGGGACGCATGCTTTATCTCATTCGTCACAGCCGGTGTGAAAGGTTAGACAACGGTGTATGCTTGGTAGTTCACCGTCGCAAACTGGCTCCTTTCAGCTGGATGCGCTACATCGTGATTTCGGAAACAGACTTGAAGGAAAGCGGACATCACATTCTGGTGCACGAAATGGCCCACATCCATCACCGTCACTCATGGGACTTGTTGCTGACCGAAGCCTGTGCCTGGCTGCAATGGTTCAATCCGGCCATCTGGCTGCTCAAGCAGGAGTTGCAGAACATCCACGAATACGAAGCCGACGAAGAAGTACTCCGTCAGGGCATCAATGCGAAAGAATATCAAATGCTATTAATAAAAAAAGCCGTTGGCGCAAGGCTCTACTCTATTGCCAACAGCTTTAATCACAGTTCACTTAAAAAACGTATCACTATGATGATTCGAAAAAAATCCAATCCGTGGGCACGTGCCAAGTACCTCTATGTACTTCCGTTGGCAGCCGTTACCGTAGCTGCTTTTGCCCGTCCTGAAATCTCTCAACCACTCGATGAGATTTCAAGTGTCAAAGTTAATGATTTATCGGCAGTTTTGGAAACGTATGCCGATAAAAATGTGTCGAATCCCGCCGAAAAGACCAAACTGAAGATGAAGGTGGTGGATAAAAAAGGAACCCCCATCATTGCAGCAACCGTACTTGTGGCGAATACGACCAACGGGACCATTACCGACGAAAACGGTAATTTCACGCTGGAAGTCGGCACCGACCAAAGCATCCAGGTGGCCTACATCGGTATGAATACGGTTACCATGGCAGTCAAGGACTGCCTGAAAAAAGCCGACCAGACAATTGCCTTGACTGAAAGCGACACAAAGAAAGATGTGAAGGTGGTAGCGCCTGCTCCGCAAGCTGTGGTGTCGGACGACCAGACGTTTAGCGTAGTGGAGCAGATGCCGGAATATCCGGGCGGTATGCGTGCTGGTCTGGAATTTATGGCACGCAATCTCAGGTATCCTGCAAAGGCACAGGAAGCCGGTAAGCAGGGGCGTGTCATCGTGCAGTTTGTGGTAAGGAAAGACGGTTCGCTGAGCGATTTCAAGGTGCTCCGTCCGGTCGACCCGTGGCTGGATGCCGAAGCTATCCGCGTAATCAGCACCATGCCGAAATGGAAGCCGGGCATGCAGGACGGAAAGCCGGTCAGCGTGAAATTTACTCTCCCGGTGACTTTCATGCTGGAGGGAACCAACAACAAGCCGAAGGCAGGTGACAAGGACGTCGTAGTAGTGGGGTATGGAGTCCAGAAAAGCGAGGAATCGGTAGATGTGCCTACTATTAAACTCCATAATCCTATGGATGAATTGTTCATTACAGGAGATTTCAAGATAGATTCAGTGGGTAGTACCAAAGCCTCCGGAGTGTCTCCGCTTGTCATTATGGACGGGCTGGAAGTGTCTGACGATGTGATAAAGAAGCTCAATCCGAAAAAGATACAATCCGTCAGTGTGCTGAAGAATGAAGCCGCTACCGCAAAATATGGCGAAAAAGGAAAGAATGGCGTGATTCTCATCACTACCAAAAAGAAATAAAAACACTTTCTATCTAAAAAGAAAACGCGCAAGGGTATGTGAAAATATCCTTGCGCGTTCTCTTTTAGTTTTCAGAGGTTTCTTTAAAGTGTGACACCATTCTTGAAAATGGCAATCTCACGGTAATTCTTTTTCTCATTGTTCACAGGTTCTCCGCTGGCCACCTGAATCACATAATCGATGAAACGACGGCAAGTGGTCTCCATCGGTTCATTTTCTACGATGACACCGGCATTGAAATCAATCCATCCGGGCTTGTGCGCCGCCAGGTTGGAATTGGTAGAAATCTTCATGGTAGGTACGAAGGTACCGAATGGCGTACCGCGTCCTGTAGTGAACAACACAATGTGGCAGCCGGAAGAGGCGAGGGCCGTAGCAGCTACAAGGTCATTGCCCGGAGCCGAGAGCAGGTTCAAGCCTTTTATCTGCAAGCGTTCTCCGTAAGCCATCACACCCGATACGTAACTCTTTCCGCATTTCTGTGTGCAACCCAATGCTTTTTCTTCCAGTGTAGAAATACCTCCGGCCTTATTACCTGGCGAAGGATTCTCGCCCACAGGCTCTCCATGTGAAAGGAAGTATTCCTTGAAATCATTGATCAGACTCACCGTCTGGTTGAACAGTTCCGTAGTACGGCAACGGTTCATCAGGATGGTTTCTGCCCCGAACATTTCGGGTACCTCAGTCAGTACCGAAGTTCCTCCCTGTGCAATCAGGTAGTCGGAGAACATGCCCAGCAACGGATTGGCCGTAATGCCCGAGAAGCCGTCGGAACCACCACATTTCAGTCCCACGCGTAACTCGGAGAGGGGCACATCGGTACGCTCGTCCTGACAGCACTTGGCATACAGTTCACGCAAGATGCGCATACCTTCTTCGTATTCATCGTCTACCTTCTGTGCCACCATGAAGCGGATACGGTCTTCATCATACGCACCGACAAATTCACGGAACACATCGGGCTGGTTGTTCTCACATCCTAATCCTACTACCAACACGGCTCCGGCATTGGGATGCAGCACCATGTCGCGCAGAATCTTCTTCGTATTCTCATGGTCTTCGCCCAACTGCGAGCAGCCGTAGTTATGCGGGAAAGCCACAATGGCATCCACTCCCTTGCCTCCGTCCGTCTCGCGGCGAAGGCCCTCGGCCAGCTGGTTCACGATACCATTCACACAACCCACGGTCGGGATAATCCAGATTTCGTTGCGTACACCTACGTCTCCGTTCCGACGACGATAGCCCTTGAACGTGCGGTGTTCCACCGGAATGTCCGTGTGCACCTCCACAGGCTGGTAGGTATAATCCAGCAGTCCTACCAGATTGGTCTTGATTTCTTTCTCGCTCACCCATGTACCTTCGGGCACATCGGTAGTAACATGACCGATAGGGTAGCCGTATTTAATGATATTCTCTCCGGCCTGGAAATTCTTCAGCGTCACCTTGTGGCCGGCAGGCACATCCGTGCGCAGGGTAATCACCCGTCCGTCTGCCTCGATGGTTTCTCCTGCATGAAGGGGAGAAATAGCCACCGCCACGTTATCAGCCGGGTTGATTCTCAAATAAGTTGTTTTCATATTAATAGCAATGTAATCAGGTTATTCGTTGACATGTGCATCGAAATAGAAATCGATGTTTTCCGTCGTAATCAGGTTGATAGGCATGTAGTTGCAGTCCTTCACCTTCTTGCGCAGAATCAGGTGGTTGCACAGACATTCAATGCTGTTGTATCCCTGCACGGTAGGCTGCTGGGCTATGACAAAGTCAATGCTTCCGGCCTTCAGACACGCCACGTTGCGACGCAGCAGGTCGTATCCCATAAGATGGAAATCCGTACGTCCGTGACGCTGCATATACTCGCCGATAATGTACGCCTTCGAGTTGAAGGTGATACCGCACTTCACGTTCGGATGCGCCGCAAAGAAATCGTCCAGCAACGAAGCATCTTCACCCGGCTGTTTGGCATAGAGGTTCAATTCCCACATTTTCAGTTCCGGGCAGTGCTCCTTCATATATTCATAGAAGCCCTCTTCACGATGGAGCTGCTGGTTCGAACCCAGACGTCCTTCGTTTATCTGACGGAAGATGACAATCTCCGGTTCGCCTTTTGCCAGCAGACGCAACATGCGGGCGGCAAAGTATCCGCTCCGCTGGGCATGCTGTCCGTAGAAAGCCAGCGGTTCCAGTCGGGCAATATTCGAATCAATAAACACATACGGAATGCCGGCTTCACGCAGCAGGTTGACAAACTGCTCCGTTTCTTCTTCCACGGTAGGCGAAAGGATAACTCCATCGGGCTGTGCATCCAGAATGCGCATACCACTTTCTATAAAGGCGCCCGACTCATACTGGTCATAATAATAATCCGACAGAGAAACATTGAAATCGGAAAAGCGGGTGATGGCCTGTTGCATGCCGCGCTCCACATCTTTCCAATAGTCTCCCTCATTGTGCGAAGGAAGCAGATAGGCAAATCTGTATTTCTTGTTCGAGGCCAGCGCACTGGCATACATGTTAGGCTGATAGTTCAGCTTCTTCAATATTTCTTCCACTTTAATGCGGCTGGATTCGGACACACCGCTCCGGGAGTGAAGTACACGGTCTACTGTTCCCACCGATACTCCGGCCATCTGGGCGATGTCCTTGATTCGGATTCTATCTTGCTGTTTCTCCATGCGTTCTTACCTTATTATATTGTACAATCTGTGCATTCAGTAAAAAATCAATTTTTTCGATACAAATATATAACTTATTTTGGTTTTTAAAAAATAAACCGTACCTTTGTGTGCGTACACAAAATAGATATTTCAAAAGCAACCGATGAAAGAATCGTTTTTGTGATACGAGTTAAGAACTACATTATTAATCACATAAGTATAAAAATATCTAGCAATGGGAAAAATTGTTACTTTAGGCGAAATCATGTTGAGATTGTCTACACCGGGCAATACTCGTTTTGTTCAATCAGACAGCTTTGACGTAGTTTACGGTGGAGGTGAAGCAAACGTAGCTGTGAGCTGTGCCAACTATGGTCATGAAGCATACTTCGTAACCAAATTGCCGAAACACGAAATCGGACAGTCAGCTGTAAACGCATTGCGCAAATACGGTGTGAAGACTGACTACATCGCCCGTGGTGGTGACCGCGTAGGTATCTACTACCTGGAAACAGGTGCTTCTATGCGTCCTAGCAAGGTTATCTACGACCGCGCTCACTCTGCCATCGCTGAAGCTGATCCTTGCGACTTCGACTTTGATGCTATCATGGAAGGTGCTGACTGGTTCCACTGGTCTGGTATCACTCCGGCTATCTCTGACAAGGCTGCTGAACTGACTAAACTGGCTTGTGAAGCTGCAAAACGTCACGGAGTAACAGTTTCTGTTGACTTGAACTTCCGCAAAAAACTGTGGACAAAAGAAAAAGCACAGTCTATCATGCGTCCGTTGATGCAATATGTAGACGTTTGTATCGGTAACGAAGAAGATGCTGAACTTTGCTTAGGCTTCAAACCAGATGCTGACGTAGAAGGCGGTAAGACCGATGCAGAAGGCTACAAGGGAATCTTCACAGCCATGGCTAAGGAATTCGGATTCAAGTATGTAATTTCTACTTTGCGTGAATCTTTCTCTGCTACCCACAACGGCTGGAAGGCTATGATTTACAACGGTGAAGAATTCTATACTTCTAAGCGTTACGACATCGACCCGATTATTGACCGTGTAGGTGGTGGTGACTCATTCTCAGGTGGTATTATCCACGGCTTGCTGACCAAAGCTACTCAGGGCGAAGCATTGGAATTCGCAGTGGCAGCCTCAGCATTGAAGCACACTATCAACGGCGACTTCAACCTGGTATCTGTAGAAGAAGTAGAAGCACTGGCTGGTGGTGACGCTAGCGGTCGCGTACAGAGATAATCACTCAAACAAACAACATTTCATTTAAGGTTAAAAAAAATGGCTAAATTCGATAAAATTGCAGTGTTGAACAAGATTGGTTCAACAGGTATGGTTCCTGTATTCTATCACAAGGATGCAGAAGTAGCAAAGAAAGTGGTAAAGGCTTGCTATGACGGTGGTGTACGTGCATTTGAATTCACCAACCGTGGTGACTTTGCACACGAAGTATTTGCTGAAGTAGTGAAATTCGCAGCAAAAGAATGTCCGGAAATGGCAATGGGTGTAGGTTCTATCGTAGATCCTGCTACTGCTTCTCTGTACATCCAGCTGGGCGCTAACTTCGTAGTAGGTCCGTTGTTCAACCCTGAAATCGCAAAAGTCTGCAACCGTCGTCTGGTGGCTTACACTCCGGGATGCGGTAGCGTATCAGAAGTAGGTTTCGCACAGGAACTGGGCTGCGACCTCTGCAAAATTTTCCCGGGCGACGTACTGGGTCCGAAACTGGTAAAAGGTTTGCTGGCTCCGATGCCATGGTCTAAGCTGATGGTAACCGGTGGAGTAGAACCGACTCAGGAAAACCTGACTTCATGGATTAAGGCAGGAGTATTCTGCGTAGGTATGGGTTCTAAGTTGTTCCCGAAAGACAAGGTAGCTGCTGAAGATTGGACTTACGTCACAGAAAAATGTAAGGAAGCATTGGCTTACATTGCAGAAGCTCGTAAATAATACAGAAATTCATTTTGTTTAAAGGTGTATAAGTGAGAAGCCTCGCTACGTCCGGAAGGGTGCAGCGGGGCTTTCTCATGCCCGCAAGTGAAGGAATATTCATGAAAAAATACAAAAACGAATACTTCCTGCATGGATATGTGCGCAAAAAATCCTATCTTTGCATGAAATTTTTCGCGAAATATGAAAATTAAGGAAATTGTGAATGCCCTTGAGATATTCGCGCCTCTGCCTTTACAGGACGGATTCGACAATGCCGGACTGCAAATCGGATTGACAGACGCGGAAGCTACAGGGGCTTTGTTGTGTCTGGACGTAACCGAAGCCGTGGTAGATGAAGCCATCGCATTGGGATATAACCTGATTGTATCTCACCATCCGCTCATCTTCAAGGGCTACAAATCGATTACCGGACGTGACTACGTGGAACGCTGCATCCTGAAGGCTATCAAGAACGACATCGTGATTTTCTCGATGCACACCAACCTGGACAACGCACCACAGGGCGTCAACTTCAAGATTGCCGAGAAAATCGGACTGAAGAACGTAAGAATCCTGGAACCGAAAGAAAACCAGCTACTGAAACTGGTCACCTTCGTACCGCAGGCACAGGCCGACGAGGTACGTAATGCCTTGTTCGAAGCCGGATGCGGGTGCATTGGCAACTACGATTCCTGCAGCTATAATCTGGAAGGGAAGGGCACTTTCCGCGCACAGCCGGGCACACATCCTTTCTGCGGAGAAATCGGCCAGTTGCACGAAGAGCATGAGGTACGGATTGAAACCGTGCTGCCAGCATTCCTGAAAGGGAAGGTGCAAAAAGCCCTTGTCGAAGCACATCCTTACGAGGAACCGGCCTACGACTTCTATCCCTTGCAAAATGAATGGACACAGGCAGGAGCGGGCATCGTAGGTGAACTGGAAGAACCGGAAACCGAAACCGATTTCCTGCGCCGGATAAAGAAGCTGTTCGAGGTGGGCTGTGTAAAACATTCGCGCATGACGGGACGCCTCATCCAGACCGTCGCCCTCTGTGGAGGAGCAGGAGCCTTCCTGTTGCCCAAGGCCGTAAGAGCCCATGCCGACGTGTTCCTGACAGGCGAAGTGAAATACCACGACTATTTCAGCTACGAGAACGACATTCTCATTGCAGAGATAGGACACTACGAAAGCGAACAATATACAAAAGATTTATTATATTCAATCATACGGGAAAAGTTTCCGACACTCGACGCCCAGCTGACGCGTGTCAATACCAATCCCATAAAATACTTGTAGAAAACTATGGCTAAAGAAGCAAAGAAAGATCCGAATGAATTGAGTGTGGAAGAAAAGCTGAAAGCACTCTACCAGTTGCAAACCATGTTGTCGGAGATTGACAAAATCAAGACACTGAGAGGAGAGCTTCCGCTGGAAGTGCAGGACCTGGAAGACGAAGTAACGGGTCTGAGCACACGTATCG
>UMFG01035157.1_pt1 | contig 49401 bp, 46 predicted proteins | sample 1964961 | NCBI WGS metagenome assembly UMFG01 (sample SAMEA4836041, study PRJEB28245) | human gut metagenome | biome: gut microbiome; material: fecal sample | place: Denmark | collected 2008
AAGTTTTATACCAACATCATCATTATCTGGCAAAAGCACCACATTGCTGCCTTTAAAATAAGGAGCATACTCCTTTTTCCAATCATTGACACCACCTGCAGTTGTAGCAAAATAGCCTTTTGAAATAAGGTTATCTGCATCTTTTTCACCTTCACAAATATAAATGTAGTTATTTTTTTCTTTAGCTTTACTTATGTTTTTAGCCTTGTAGAGAGTTTTTTTACAATCTCCCATACCTCCATAGTATTTACCATTTATTAATCTGCCATAAAATATTTTCTTTTCTGGCAACCTTACCTTTATATAGCTGCCATAATTATAAATTGCCTCTGGTTTAACATTAAAGGCACTTTGCCACCAGTTAAAATTAATAGCCTTAGCTTTATACTCATTTTTGTCATTATAAAGGTCAGCCATTGTCAAGCCAAGGGCATTAACTATGTTCCTTGTGTCGCAACCTGCGTGACATTTCATAAGTATTTTATCATTTTCAACAGTTATTGTAAGACTTGCCCTATTGTCATTGTGACAAGGACATTTGACCTGATAACTATTGGATTTTATTCTTTTATAATTATTGAATTTATTTAAAATATAAGTTATATCCATAAAGTCACTCCTTTCATATAACTCTCTATTTAGTTATACATCAAAATGAGTGACATTTAGTGACATTTGTTTTTATTTAATTAATTTATATAAATAAACATAAAAAAACTGCCTTGAGAATAAATCCCAAGACAGTCAGTTTTAATTAACTTTAGAAGATTTGGCGTATTCAATCGCCCTTGTTTCTCTGATAAGATTGACCTTAATGTTACCAGGGTGTTCCAATTCGTTTTCAATCTTTTTAGCAATATCCCTAGCCATTAATACCATATCATCGTCAGACACCTTTTCAGGTACTATCATAACTCGCAACTCACGACCAGCTTGAATTGCGAAAGATTTTTCAACTCCATTAAATGAATCTGCAATTTCCTCAAGAGATTGCAAACGCTTAATATATGTTTCAAGAGTTTCACTTCTAGCTCCGGGTCTAGCAGCAGAAATAGCATCAGCAGCCTGTACAAGTACAGCAATAATACTCTGTGGCTCAACATCACCGTGGTGAGATTCAACAGCATTAATTACTATATTTGACTCCTTATACTTTCTACAAAGTGCAGCACCCAGTTCAATATGTGTTCCTTCCATATCCTGGTCTACAGCCTTACCTATATCGTGAAGCAAACCTGCTCTCTTAGCCAAAGTCACATCTTCACCAAGCTCACCAGCCATAACACCACACAAGTAAGAAACTTCCATAGAATGTTGCAAAACATTTTGACCATAACTTGTTCTGTACTTCATCTTACCTAAAAGACGAATTAACTCTGGATGAAGTCCGTATACACCAGTTTCAAAAGTCGCATTGTCACCGGCTTCTTTTATAGCAAACTCAACCTCAGTTTTAGCCTTATCAACCATTTCCTCTATTCTACCAGGATGAACACGACCATCAATAATAAGCTTTTCAAGAGCTATTCTTGCAATTTCTCTCTTCATAGCTCCAAAGCCCGATAAAATAACAGCCTCTGGCGTGTCATCAATAATAAAGTTAATACCTGTTAATTGTTCTAATGTTCTGATATTTCTACCTTCACGACCAATAATTCTACCTTTCATTTCGTCATTAGGCAAATTAACAACTGATACAGTTGTTTCAGCAACATAATCAGCAGCACAGCGTTGTATTGCATCAGCTACAATTTCCTTGGCTCTTTTATCAGCCTCAGCCTTAGCCTCTGCCTCCATTTCTTTAATCATTACAGCAGTTTCGTGCTTAACCTCATCCTTAACACTTTCAAGAATATACGCCTTAGCTTCTTCATTAGTCAAGCCTGATATTCTCTCAAGCTCAGAAAGCTCTTTATCTCTAATTTCTTCAACATTTTTAAGCTGGCTATTAACAGCTTCCATTTTGTTGTTAAGGATTTCTTCCTTTCTTTCAAGAGAGTAAGCCTTTTTATCAACTGCATCCTCTTTTTGAGTGAGTCGTTTTTCAAGACGCTGTATTTCGTTCTTTCTATCCTTACATTCCTTTTCAACTTCATTCTTAGTTCTTAACGCTTCTTCTTTAGCCTCAATAAGTACTTCTTTTTTAGTAGCCTCTGCGTTCTTTCTAGCCTCTAACTTAATGTTTTCAGCTTCTCTTTCAGCAGAACCAATTTCAGCTTCAGCAAACTTTTTTCTGATATATTTACCAATAACTATACCAATAATAAGCGAAATCAAAATGGAAGCAAAGACGATACATAACCAAATTAATGTATTCAGTCTAAACACCTCCTATTAAATTATCAAAGTTCAAAATACATAAAGAATCAGAAAGGCAATCCTTAGCAGCTAATTAAGGATTGTTTTTCTGACCACTTTAAACATTAAAAGAATATATGTAATAATGCACATATACATATATCCTTTCATTGCTACACATCTATTTTATTACTTTTCCTCTAAATTGTCAAGTAATAGATACTTAAATTCGACTTTTATCTATTTCATAATAGTCAAATCTCGATGTATTTATAGTTTCAAGTTTTATTTTAACATTATAATTGTTTTCAATAAGTTTAGCACCACTGTATAAAGCATTAATAACAGTAGTATTTGAACGAATTGTAATAGAATTGTAAATAGTAGAATTAACTATGTTTATAACTATATTATTAATACTATCTGCTAAATATGATACATCTTTTACCCTACCTGTACCCTCACAATGAGGGCATTTGTGATAAATATATCGACTTAAAGGCTTTCTCTGTTTCTGCCTTGTCAACTGCATTAATCCAAGCTCTGTCATTCCTACAATATATGTCTTTATTCTATCCTTATTAAGTTCCGATTTAAGCACATTATAAAGTCTGTCATTGTCTTCCTTGTTATCCATATTTATAAAGTCAATGATTATCATACCATTGAGATTTCTTAATCTAATTTGTCTGGCAATTTCAATGGCTGCCTCTTTATTTACTTTAAAGTTGTTTTTAACATTAGTTGACTTGCCACTATTAACATCAATAACAGCCATAGCCTCAGTTTCATCAATAACTATGTATCCTCCACAGTCAAGCCAAATTTTACTTTTAAATAACTTTTCAATTTGGCTTTCAATTCCGTATTCCCAGAACAAAGGTATTTTCCCTTGATAAAGTTCAGTATTGTTATATATTTCTTTTAGCTTTTTGTACTCATTTTTGTCATTTATTACTATAGTACAATCCTTGTCACACAAATCTCTAACAGCCTTTATTAAAGGACTGACTTCCTTATAAACAATAGCCGGAGCTTTAGTATATTTACCCTTTTCTTCAATTGCAACAAGAGTATCTATTATACTCTTTACTTCATTTTCAACATCACTAATGTCAGCATTTTGGCAGCTTGTTCTCATAACAATGCTGTAGCCTGTTTTAACATATTTTTCAGCTATTTTTCTTAGTTTTTCTCTTAGGTCATTATCTGTTATTTTTCTTGATATACCAATTTCTCCATTGTCCTTAACTGCAACACTGTATTTTCCTGCCTTGCTTATGTTAGTTGTAACAACAGCTCTTTTTTCATCAAAAGCCTCCTTTGTTATTTGAACTAAAATTTCCTGACCTAATTTTACATTTTTAGTATTAACAAGTTCAGACTTATTGTTTAACTGCAAAAATACTGGCTTATCTTCCCCTATACCTATAAAAGCTATACCTGTAGGCAAAATTTTATTAACTCTGCCTACATAAATATCTCCTATCATAGCCTTATTTTCTTTGTCTTGAAGTATAAGTTCTGATAACTTATTATTTTCAACTAGCCCTGCTCTATAATAAGGTGAATAGCAATCTACATAAATTCTTCTTCCAAACATAATGGCAACAGTTCTCCCTTATTGTCTGTATATAAAGTACCTCTTAAAATGTCAACTTTTTCAAATCTAAATTCAACCCCCATTTTATTATAAATATAATCAAGTAGTACATCAATTTTAAGATTTCCTTGACTGCCTGTTGCAATATTAGTGTATAACTCAGTTCTTTCACCATCATTGTCGACTATTATTGACTTAATAAAGGGTCTTATATTTACTATTTTTGTTTTCTTTTTAACAGTTCTTTCTATATTTATTTCTTCTGCTGACATTATTTCTTTAACAACAGTATTTATATTATCATACTTGTTATCAAGAGTTACACAATAGTCAGCATAATCTACTGCTGCTGCACAATTTTCTGCACTAAATTCAAGCTCTACTACTTGCAAAATTTCAATACCCTGAGGCAAATTGTTATTAAGAATATTCTTAATTTCTTCACAATCCATTTTTTCTGTAAGCTGAATGTCAAGTATTTCACCAACACTACTTACTCCAAGAGCAAGTGGTACAGCAAAAGTAGTAAGCTGATGAGGATTGAAACCCCAAGAGTGACCTATTGGTATTCCAGCTCTTTTAAATGTTCTCTGAAAAAACTTAAGCAAGTCCAAGTGACCTATAAATATCATTCTATCTGTTTTAGAAAATTCCAATCTATATTTAACATTGGTGTTTACAACCTGGCTACTATTCAAAACAAACACCTCCTCCAAACTGTGCAGCACCACAACCTGCACATTGTTTTCTGCAATTTGGTGTTACTGTTTCAGCCTTAGCCCTTTCCATTTCTTTAATAAAGAAATCCTTTGTTACACCAATTGAAATATGGTCCCAAGGTAATATCTCATCATAACTTCTTTCTCTATTGGCATAAAACTCCTTAGATACTTTTGTGTCCTCAAAGGCCTGTAGCCAAGAGTCATATTTAAAAAGCTCTGTCCAGCCGTCAAACTTTGCTCCAAGTTCCCAAGCTCTATATATAACCTTGCCAACTCGTCTGTCACCTCTGGCAAGTACACCTTCAAGAGAACTTAACTCAGGCTCGTGGTAGTTGTACTTAACCTGCTTTCTGTTCATATTTGTTTTAACAAACTTCTGCTTTCTCATAAACTCATTAACTGTTGATTGTGCTGTCCACTGAAATGGCGTAAATGGCTTAGGCACAAAACAAGCTGAACTTACTGTAACAGAAATTGGTCTTCCCTTTCTTTCTTCCTTAGGTATTTCAAAAAACTTTTCAACAATAGCATTGGAAAGTTTAACAATACCCAATAAATCCTCATCAGTTTCTGTAGGCAAGCCAACCATAAAGTAAAGTTTAACTCTAGTCCAACCACCGGAAAATGCCAAAGCACAACCATTAAGTATTTCTTCTTCTGTTATACCCTTATTTATAACATCTCTTAATCTTTGAGTACCTGCCTCTGGTGCAAATGTAAGACCAGACTTTCTAACTGCCTGTACTCTCTCCATTAAGTCAAGAGAAAAAGCATCAATTCTTAAAGAGGGTAAAGATATACTTACACTATCTTTAGAATAATTATCAATTAAACCATTGGCTAGTTCCACAAAACTTCTGTAGTCACCTGTTGACAAACTTGTAAGACTAATTTCCTCGTGACCAGAATTTTTGAGAAGTGAATCAGCAAGTCCCAATAATTTGTCACAGCTTTTTTCCCTAACTGGTCTATAAACATAACCTGCCTGACAAAATCTACAGCCTCTTATACAACCTCTAAACACCTCAAGAGTTACTCTATCGTGAACAGTTTCAATTAAAGGTACAAGCTGTTTTTCCGGATAAAAAGCTGTATCCATATCTTTAACAATTACCTTTTTAATTACCTTTGGTGCATCAGGGTGATTTGGTGTAAATGATGCAATCTCTCCATTTTCCTTGTAAGTAACATCATAAAACTTAGGAACATATATACCCTCTATTTTAAGGCATTTTTCAAGAAATTCCTCTTTAGTTCCACCATTTTTCTTTATTTCCTTGTATAAATCAAGGAATTGGTCATAGCTTACCTCACCTTCGCCAATGTAGAAAATATCTATCATTTCAGCAAGTGGCTCCGGATTGTAAGCACAAGGTCCTCCTGCAATAACAAGAGGGTCCTCCTCACTTCTGTCCTTTGACCAAATTGGTATGCCTGCTAAATCAAGCATATTTACAATGTTTGTGTAGCTCATTTCGTACTGTAATGTAAATGCTACAAAGTCAAACTTTTTAAGGCTATCTCCAGTTTCAAGGGCAAAAAGAGGAATATTGTTTTCTCTCATTTTTTCCTCCATATCATACCAAGGTGCAAAGCATCTTTCACAATATGTGTCCTCTCTCCTGTTAAAAAAGTAGTATAATATCTGAAGTCCTAAATGGCTCATTCCTACTTCATAAACATCTGGAAAGCAAAATGCAAGCCTAATATCTACATCTTCTGGCTTTTTGACAACCATATTTATTTCATTACCTATATATCTTGCAGGCTTTTCCACCTGTAATAATATTTCTTTAAGCATTACTTATCCTCCGTATTAATTTACTGTTGTTTATTATAACATACTTATTACCAAAAATAAAGTGCCATACAGCAAAAGCTATACAGCACCTTTAATTAATTGGTTTTATTTACAAACAATATAAATTTATTAATCTTCTACTTTTTTATTGTAATAGCCCTCTAATCTATAAATAGGCATACCTTTTTCAGAAAACTTTTTTTCGTACTCTGTCATAACATTACCCTCATAATCACTATTGTGCAAATCAAGAGAAATATTATGTAATCTCCAACCCTTATCAGCAATTTCATTTAAGCTAAACTCAAATAAAATCTTATTATCAGTTTTCATAAAAAGTTCCCCACCCTTTTCACCAAAAAGAGTTTCATACAAATTAAGAAAGTTTTTGTGAGTAAGTCTTCTCTTAGCCCACTTTCTTCTCCTATGCCAAGGGTCAGCAAAATTAGTATAAATTCTAGTTACCTCACCAGTATCAAATATTTCAAGGCAATTAGCTACATCTTCACAAAAAAACTTAACATTATTGCCTACCTCAAGTTCACGACTTTTCTTCAAGGCAGATACAATAATCTGTTCTTCTCTTTCTATACCAATATAGTTAATATCTGGGTGAAGTTTACTCATTTCACTTATAAAATTACCCTTACCACAGCCAATTTCAATATGTATAGGGTTATCGTTTCCAAATACTTCCTTCCACTTACCCTTAAACTGTCTTGGATTGTCAATAATAGTTTTATTACTTGCAAGCTCCTTTTCAGCCCAAGGCTTTTTTCTAATACGCATTTTATTTTCCTTTCACTAGCACTTTAATATGTAATAACAGAAATCTCCCTGCTCCAAAGGCTTATTATTAGTACTTTTAAAAGTATCAAAGCCTTGTGCCATAGCCTCAAGTTTGTACTCTTTGTCATATTTACTAGGTATACCAAGAAAATAGTTGTCTTTATTTTTACCTAACAAAATATGCTGATAATCTCGACAACCTTTTATAACAAATGGATTGTTAATATACTTCCAAAAAGCCTTAACTAAACAAAGTTCCTTAATATTAGCCTTTACCCAATAAATATTGTCATTTCCAAAGGGACTTATTTGTTCTCTCTGAAAAAGTCTGTTTTCAGCCTCAGGTGTACCAATTTTGGAATACTCTTTGAGTTCATCAATATCCTTGTCAATTTCATTAATTATACATATAAGTTTTTCTTTTTCAATTTCACTATCTGTACTCTTTGTATCTTCTGTACTTTCACTTTTATTTGAACAGCTGGCAATAGCAGGTTTATTAATAGGCTCATCTACACCTTTAGCCATTAAGCAATGTTGCCAATTATACTCTCCATCTACAAAGCCAATAAGTGGAGCTTTATCCTTAACTAATACAGCAACAGCCTTAATTTCTCCTACATTTATATTAATGTTTTTAGGCAAAAATTCCCACTTTATCTCTCCTTTGCCTGATGCGTCTACATACAGAGGTTTTGTGACTTCTGCGTAGGAATTATTAGTGAGAATACACACTCTATAGTCACAATCTCTCCTAAGACCTTGTACCTGTAATATAAGTCTGCCAGCACCGTTTCTAAGTTCAATAATACATCTGCCTACAGAACCTCTTGTATCTCTGGCATAGTCCTGACAACCCTGCTTTAAAGCAACAAAAATTCTTGAATAAGACATATTAAATAAGTACCTCCATAAAATTAATTCTTATTTAATATATGTTGCCTTTGTACTAGCTATGAATAAACTCAAGCATTTTATCACTTATTTTTCCATAGTCTTCAAGAGTAAGACTTTCTCCTCTTACTCTTTCGTCATAACCAAGTTCATTAAGTACCTTACCTATTTCCTCTTTATTAAGTGTAACTAAACCACTACTAAATATACAATTAACAAGGGTCTTTCTTCTCTGACTAAATCCAGCCTTTATAAAGTTAAACATAAACTTCTCGTCCTTAACCTTAATTCTAGGCTCTTTTAAAATACTGAGTTTAATAACAGCAGAGTCAACATTTGGACGAGGCATAAAACAGTTCTGTGGCACATTTGCAACAAGATAAGGCTCACAATAATATTGAGTAACAAGAGAAAGAGAACCATAATCCTTAGTTGAAGGCTTGGCATTCATTCTATAGGCAACTTCTTTTTGTATCATTACTGTTAGACTATCCATAGGTATATGTTTTTCAAGTATACCCATAATTATAGGTGTAGTAATGTTATAAGGCAAGTTAGCAGCCATTTTAACATTCATACCCTTATGTTTTTCTATTATTTCATTAATATCAACCTTAAGTATATCCTCATTTATAATTTCAATATTATTATAGTCCTCTAAAAGCTCACCTAAAATTGGCACAAGAGTTTTATCAATTTCAACAGAAATAACTTTGCCTGCCTTTTTAGCCATAGCTTGAGTAAGTGTACCAATACCGGGACCTACTTCTATAACAAGGTCCTTTTCATTAATATCAGCAGCACTTACTATTTTGTCCAAAACTCTCTCATCTACGAGAAAGTTCTGACCAAAATTCTTTTTGAAACTAAATTCGTATTTCTTTATTATTTGTTTTGTCTTATAAGCTAAACTTGCTTCCATATTATTTAATCATACCCTCAATAGTTGTTTTAGCTGTTTCAAGAGCCTCACCAATCTTAGAAGCATCTTTACCACCAGCCTGTGCCATATTTGGACGACCACCACCGCCGCCACCACAAACAGTTGCCGCAGCCTTAACAATCTGACCTGCATTTGCTCCAGCCTTTATAGCATCGTCACTACACATTACAACAAAGCTACACTTAGCTCCTTCACCACTAGCAAGAACAATAACACCATTAAATTTATCCTTAATCTGGTCACCCATTGTTCTTAAAGCATTCATATCAAGACCCTTAACTTCTGATGCTACTACATCAATGCCCTTAATATTTACTTTGCCATTAACAAGCTCATCAACAAGACCACCACTCATTTTAGCCTTAAGGCTTTCAACTTCCTTAGTAAGTTTCTTGTTTTCATCAATAAGGTGATTAATTCTCTTAACTAAATCACTAGGAGAAGACTTTAACTTTTCAGAAATAGCCTTTAATTTAAACTCAACATCATCAAAGAATTCAATAGCACCAGCACCAGTTAATGCCTCAATTCTTCTAACACCGGCAGCTACACCACTTTCTGACACAAGTTTAAATAAACCACAATATGCAGAATTCTTTAAGTGAGTACCACCACAAAATTCAACTGAATAGCCACCAATATTTACAACTCTTACAACTTCTCCATACTTTTCGCCAAATAAGGCAGTTGCACCAGTTTTCTTAGCTTCTTCAATTGACATTTCCTTAATTTCAACAGGAAGTGCAGCTAAAATCTTTTCATTTACCTTTCTTTCAATAAGGCTTAACGTTTCTTTATCAATAGCCTCAAAATGTGTAAAGTCAAATCTTAATCTATCTTTATTTACAAATGAACCTGCCTGCTCAATATGACCACCTAAAACTTCCTTTAAAACAGCCTGTAAAATATGAGTTGCAGTATGGTTTCTGGCTGTAGCTAATCTCTGCTGGCTATTTACAGCAAATGTAACAGTGTCACCAGTTTTAACACTACCTTCTACTACCTTACCAGTGTGAACAAACTTGTTACCACCAAACTTAGTACAATCCTCAATTTCAATCTTTAAGCCATTAGCAGTAATAACACCAGAGTCACCACACTGACCACCCATTTCAGCATAGAAAGGAGTTTTATCAGCAATTAAACTAACATTATCACCAGCCTTAGCCTCATTGACAATTTCATCATTTACAACTAAAGCAAGTACATTGCCCTCAGCAATTAAGTTGTCATAACCAACAAATTCAGTTGACATAGCAGGGTCAAGTTTGTGGTATACAGTTTCTTCAGCACCCATATAAGTATCTGTAGCTCTTGCATTTCTAGCTCTGGTTCTCTGCTTTTCCATTTCAATCTTAAATGCTTCCTCATCAAGAGTAAAACCTTCATCAGCTAAAATTTCTTCCATTAAGTCAACAGGGAAACCATAAGTGTCATACATCTTAAATGAATCTTCGCCACCAAGAATATTATTGCCCTTAGCCTTTAATTCCTCAATCTTACTGAAAAGCATAGCCATACCAGTATCAAGTGTAGCATAAAATCTTTCTTCTTCAGTAGTAAGAACCTTTAAAATCATATCCTGCTTTTCAACAAGTTCAGGATATGCATCACCTGAATTAGATATAACAACCTTGCAAAGTTCAGCAATAAATTTTCTGTCAATACCAAGTAACTTACCGTGTCTTGCAGCTCTTCTTAAAAGTCTTCTTAAAACATAGCCTCTACCCTCATTAGATGGGAGAACACCATCAGCTGTCATAAATGTTACTGAACGAACATGGTCAGTAATTACTCTAATAGAAACATCATCTTTATGATTTTTGCCATATTCCTTGCCACAAATGTTACATACAGCATCTCTAATTTCCTTAACAGTATCTACATCAAAAATAGAGTTTACACCTTGCATAACAGTTGCAATTCTTTCAAGACCCATACCAGTATCAATATTTGGATGAGAAAGGTTTGAATAAGTACCATCTTCTTCTCTGTTAAACTGAGTAAATACCAAGTTCCAAATTTCCATATATCTGTCACAGTCACAGCCAACTGTACAATCTGGACTGCCACAGCCATATTCTTCGCCCTTATCATAATAAATTTCAGAACAAGGACCACAAGGACCAACACCGTGCTCCCAGAAGTTATCTTCCTTACCCATTCTAAATATTCTATCTGGAGAAAGACCTATTTCCTTATTCCAAATGTCATAAGCCTCATCATCATTTTGATAAACTGATACATATAATCTATCTTCCGGAAGTTCAACAACCTTTGTAAAAAATTCCCAAGCCCAAGGAATAGCCTCGTGCTTAAAATAGTCGCCAAATGAGAAATTACCAAGCATTTCAAAAAATGTACCGTGTCTTGCTGTCTTACCTACATTTTCAATATCGCCTGTTCTAATACATTTCTGACAAGTTGTAACTCTCTTGCGAGGTGGAATTTGCTGACCTGTAAAGAAAGGCTTTAATGGTGCCATACCAGAATTAATAAGAAGTAAACTCTTGTCATTCTGTGGCACAAGTGAAGCACTTGCCATTCTTAAATGTCCCTTACTTTCAAAGAATGAAAGGTATTTTTCTCTGATTTCATTAACACCCATAAATCTCATAGTTTCTTTTTCCTCCTAAACAAAAAGCCCCGTAGCCTATTGACTACAGGGGCGAAAATATTTCACGGTACCACCCTGATTACACAAAAAGTGTATCTCATTAAAATCCTTAACGCAGATTAAACGATATGCTATTAACATACACAGGAGAGAACATCTCTAAAGGGAGCTTCAATGTAAGCCTTGCAAATACTTTCACCAGCCGTATTCTCTCTAAAGCCTTAGCTTACACTTACTTATCCTACTGTTTTCACACTGTTTAATATTATATAAAAAATAAAATATTTTGTCAATGGGTTTTACATTGTTTTATAAAAAATACAAAACATAATACAGTACAAAGCCAGCAAAGCACAAATTGTATAAAAAATAGTAATAGCTGATTCATAGTAAAAAGGCAAAATAATAAGACCTACTATAAATCCAATCCCAATATAAGCATAAACAGCACAACTTAAAGCCCTTTTTTGAATATTTATATTTCTTTCATCTTTTAATGCTATTTCTTTACTTTTAAGCATATCTTCATTTTTCATAATTCTTGTGTTTTTTAGTATTTTAACAACAAATATAATAAAATATTCAACTACTATTAAATTATATATATTTTTGCTTTTCTCTGAAATTTCTCCAAACACGCCTATATCAAATATAATTAATACAAAAACTAGTGTAGCAATAAAAGCCAGTATACCACAAATTATATTACTGAATTTTAACTGTTCCTTAATATGCCCTTTCCCTGTTAATAGTTTAATTATTTTACTATTCCTCATATATAAAAACCTCCTCTATACTTTTATTAAAAAATTTAGCTATTTTAAATGCTAACTCTAATGATGCAACATATTTTTCTTTTTCAAGTGATATTATTGTTTGCCTTGTTACACCAATTTCTCTTGCAAAACTTTCTTGAGATAATCCCCTCTCCTTTCTTAACTCCTGTATTCTTGTTTTCATATTAACCTCCAAATGTCAAGTATACTTTACATCCTTAGTATATAACTTAACAAAAAATTTGTCAAGTATACTTTACATTTTTTCACTATGGATTTTTTTTATAAAATGTGATAAAATTTTTTGAACTTTTTCATTTGTCTATGCCTCTTATAAGTAGATGCATCTAAAAAAGCAAGGGAGTGAGTTAATGGAAGATTATGAAATAATAGAAAAAATTAAAAAAGGAGAGCCTTATGCAATTGACGAACTTTACAACAAGTATAGCCAATCAGCATTGAGAACAGCATACCTTATAACATCAGACAAATATATTGCTGAAGATGTTGTGCAAGAAACTTTTATACAGAGTCTTAAATCATTAAACTCATTAAAAAATGCTAATTCTTTTAAATACTGGTTTTATAAAATATTAACTCGTATTGCTTGGAAACATATTAAAAACAAAGAAAACTATATTTTAGTTGATGAAATAAATCATAACTTGCAAACATCAGCTAATGATGAATATTTTCAAAATAATAAGTACGACAAACTTTATGAGGAAATAAATAAACTCAATATTAAATTAAAAACTACAATAATATTATTTTACTTTAATGAAATGTCAATAAAAGAAATAGCTAAAACTATGGGCTGTTTTGAAGGTACTGTAAAATCCAGACTTTATACAGCCAAAAAAAAGTTAAAACAGGTAATAAACAAGGAGGACTTTATATGATTAATAACTTTGACAATGAAATTAAAAAAGCTCTTTTTAATAAATCAGAAAATATTAAAACATCTCACAACCTCCTTAACTCTATTAAAAATCAAGTGTATGAAAAGGAGAATACTATGAAAAAATACAAATTTACACCAAGAACTATATTAGTAGCATCAGTTTTGACAATTATACTTGCTACAGGAGTTATTGCCTCAGGTGGTTTAGCTTATATCCAAAGCTCATCAGACAATAGAGATGCTATTAATCACTACCCTACTATTGAAGAAATAAAAAAGGAAGTTGACTATGTACCAAAGTATCCAAAAACATTAGGTGGCTATGAATTTGATACTGCACAGCCTTCTAAATCAAAGGATATAGACGAAGCTCACAATGTACTAAACAGTTACAATGATATAGGATTTTACTACAAAACAGATAAAGGCATACTTACTTTAGATACAACAAAGGCTGTAAGAGAAAATGACAAGTCAGGAGAAAGTATAAACTACAAAGGCTTAACTCTTTACTACTACAGTACAATATATAAAGCTGTTCCACCTGATTACATTGAAACTAGTGAAGATAAAGAAAGAATAAGTAAAGGCGAGTTAACAATAGGTTATGGTAGTGATAAAATATCAGAAGAAAAAACTCAAAATATATTGTGGGTTGAAAACGGTATTACTTACAATTTGTTAGATATGGGTGTTGAAATTGATAAAAATGATTTTGTAAATATGGCTAAAGAAGTAATAGACCAAAAGTAATAAACTTAAATAATTAAAAATTGCAAATTAAATTATTAACAACAAAACGACCGGAAAAAACCGGTCGTTTTGTTTATTTATAATTGTCAAAAACTAGACTTTAATAAAATTTTAATTTTATGAAATAGTCCCTTTCAAAAACAAAAGCATCTCAAACTTTAATCCCTAAATTGAACTTTGATTAACTACAGACTATTACTTTATGCTTTTGTTGTATTATTCTTAATAACAACTTGACCAACATTAAGTGCAAGGTCAGCAACTCTTTCTATATTTGTAATAATATCAAGGAAAGTTACACCAACCATAGGACTACACTCATTAGCAGCAAGTCTTTCAATATGTTTCTGTCTTAAAGTTTTTTCAAAAACATCGACTCTTTCTTCTTCTTTAATTACCTTTTCAGCATATTCAATACTATTATCACGCAAAGCAATAACGGCATTTTGAACACACTTCTTAGTTTCGTCAAACATATCTTCAAGCTCAACTCTAGCAGTTTCAGAAAAATCAATGTTATCAGTTATAAGAGTTTCAGTAAATTCTGCCAAATTTTCACAATGGTCACCAATTCTTTCAATATCGTGAACCGTATGGAAAAGACTGGTAATATAATTATTTTCCTCAGCAGTAATATCTGAATTACAAAGCTTAACAAGGTATTGAGTAATAGCCTTTGTTAAATTGTCAATCTTTTCTTCTCTTTCATATATTTTTTCAATAGACTCTTGTTTCTTAGATAATACAGCCTCACAAGCAAGATTAAGATTTTTACTTGACATATTACCTAAATGTACAATTTCTTTAATACAGCTTGCTATAGCAATACTTGGTGTATTAAGAATTCTGTCATCAAGGTGAAGTATTTCACTATCTTCATCAACCTTGTTCTTAGATGTTCTACACATAATTTCAGCAAGTTTAACAAGTACCTTTGCAAATGGAAACATAAATACTGTATTAGCAATATTAAAACCACTATGAACAATACTTATCCAATATGGAGTAATTAAAGCTACACCTACAACTGGCTTAACCTTAAAGAATATAATTGCTACAATACTAAATATAACACTACCAATTACATTAAAAAGTAAGTGAATATAAGCAGCACCCTTAGCATTTTTAGATGCACCAACACTTGATAAAAGAGCTGTAGCACAAGTACCAATGTTCTGACCCATAATAATATAAACTGCTGCGTCAAATGTAACAAGTCCATTGGCTGCAAGAGCAATAAGAATACCTACTGAAGCAGAACTGCTTTGAATTATAGCTGTAACACCTGCACCAACTAACACGCCGAGGAATGGATTTTTACCAAATTCCTTGAAAGCATTCTTAAAGCTATCAAGTTCACTTAAAGGTGAAACACCTGCTGTCATCATAGAGATACCAATAAAGAGAACACCAAAACCAATGATAATTTCACCAATTTGTTGAGTCTTTGTTTTCTTACCAAAAAGAACCATTGCCGCACCAATAAATACAGCAATAGGTGCGAGAGTATCTGTATTTAAGAAATCAGCAGAAGATACAAGCCAACTTGTCATTGTTGTACCAATATTAGCACCCATAATGATACCAACAGCCTGTGTAAGATTCATAAGTCCTGCATTAACAAAACCTACGACCATAACTGTAGTAGCAGAACTACTTTGAATAACAGCAGTAACTAAAGCACCAACAATAATACCTATAAGCCTATTTTTAGTAAGTATCTCAAGTACCTTTTTAAGTTTGCCACCAGCAGCCTTTTGTAAACCTGCCGCCATAATGTGCATACCATACAAGAATAGACCTAAGCCACCGCACAGACCTGTAATTAGCGATAAATAATCCATTGTTATTTTTCCTCCTAATCGCCCAAAATATTTTACACTTATATATTAACAAATGCTATCGACAAAATCAAGTAATATATTACAAAAATTTTAACTATATTTTATATTACTTAAACATTTTATAACTAAATTTTACATTTTGATAATTGACATATTATTGTTATGGTGGTACTATCTATTCAAGATTAATTGCTGATTATATTAAATTGGAGGAATAAATATGTTTTTAGCTGATTATCACATACACACAAATTTTTCAATAGACAGTGAAGCACCTATGGAAGAACAAATTAAATCTGCCATTAATAAAGGTATGAAAGAAATTGCTATTACTGACCACGCTGATTTTGATACCAAGTATTATCCTGTGCCAGATTATACTGACTATATACCTTATTTTAACAACTTAAAAGAAAAATATAATGACAAAATTAAAATAATATTAGGTGTTGAAATTGGTCTTGAAAACAAGTGGTCTGACACAATTAATGAATTTGCTAATAAATTTGATTTTGACTTTATAATTGGTTCTTCTCACGCAACTACTACTCTTGATTTGTATTTTGACCAAAAAGAGTATTTTCAAAACAAAACAAAAAAAGAGGCATACTCAACATATTTTGAGGAAATACTTAAAAACATTGCAAATTGTTCTAGATTTAATGTTTACGGTCATATTGATTTTATTAGTCGTTATGGTATGTATGATAATAACAGCCTTAAATATGCAGACTATTCTGACTTAATTGATGCTTGCCTTAAGTCACTTATTGAAAATGGCAAAGGAATTGAAGTAAACACATCAGGTTTTAGATATGGAATAAATGGAACTTACCCTTCTCTTAATATATTAAAAAGATACAAAGAACTTGGTGGAGAAATAATAACTGCCGGTTCTGACAGCCATAAGCCAAAAGATACTGCTGACCATATTGACTATGCCTACAGTCTTATAAAAGAGGCTGGTTTTAAATATGTTTCAGTATTTAGAAAACAAAAGCCTGAATTTGTTGCAATATAATTAAATATAATAAATAACATTAAGTTTTATAAACACTTCTATTATTAAATATGTTTTTACACAATAAAATAGAGATGGCTAAATGCCATCTCTATTTATCCGTTTATCTAAAAGTTTAGATAACTCCAATTTTGTTATATTTTATCCAACACATATCAGTTCACTTTTTTAATTACATTATTTTACTGTAATTTTAAAGTCCCAAGTATCCTCTGCCTTATTTTCGTCTTGAGCTACAATAGTAAATGTCTGTCTACCATCATCTAATGGAGTAAATGACATATCCCAAGTAAGCTTAGAACCATTTTCATCATCAGGATTCTTGTAAACCTTAGATACTTGCTTACCTCTACTGTCTTCAATCCAAACTCTGTAGGCACTATTAGAAGTAGTAACTGTTAATTCAACATCTTCATCTTCATCAACAGTTTCATTTTCAATATCTACATCTTCAATTTTAATTTCCTCAGAAGCATCTCCTGTAATCTTAAACTTCATTCTATCGTAATCATCGTCATTATATGCTGTTATATAATAGTCAGCATTAACATCTGTTACTTCAAATGTTACAGTTACAGTTTTGTCTGTACTTGATGAACTATCATACTTTTCATCAAATACTGAACTTGAAGTACCTCTTGTGATTCTAAGTCTGTTTACACAACCAGTCATAGTTACATTAAACTTAGCCTCTTCACCCTCAATAATTGAGTTTGTCTTCTGCTCCATACTAAGAACAGCCGGCTCAGACTTACTTACAGAACGACCTTCAAGAGTAAATGTATCTGATACATATTCTCCTTCATCATCAAATGCAAGAAGTTTAAACTTCATATCACCTGTATGCTTAACAGTAAATGAAAATTCCCAATAATAGTAGTTTTTATACTTGTCAGCAGTTGAATGAGTTGTTACACCCTCACCAACATCTTGGTCTTCAGTTAAAAGCTCAAGGTAGTCAACATCTGTACTTGTTTTAACATACAATGTTGTATCATAACCCTTATAACCATACTCATTGTCTGTCCACATATCAAGAATTTCTAGGTCATCAGAACCAGTATTTTCGCTATAATCATCATCAACATTTACATTATAAGATTCATATACACTTTCGTAATCACCAGACACATAAAGGGTAACATAGACTTTCCAGTCACCTTCTTTTGTCATCTGTACCTTACCGTTAAATGTTCTGTTGCCGTCATCATCTTCATCATAATCAGATATAACACTTGATGAACTATTAGCATTTGTTGTAAGTTTAACTTTCTTAACCTTAGAATTAGTCTTTACCTTAAATCTTGCATAATCGTCAGTTTTGATTTTGCTTGATGTAAGTTTACAACTAATCATATTGTCAGACTTATAATCTGTGTCACTATCTGAATCACTATCTTTATCAGTATCTTCGCTACTTTCTTCATTAGAAACAATTATACTTACACTCTTAACTGCATCTAAGGATTCATTGTAGTCAGAACCTATACCAGCAATAGCATCAATAGTAACTACTGCGTCAGCATTTGTGTTGTTTTCACATTTGTACTCAGTAGTAAATGTTCTTGTACCATCACTATTTTCTGTGTACTTTGAAGTTGAACCAATTTCACTCTTGTCACTTGACTTTAAAAACTTAACAGAAGTAGTATCTTTGCTACAAACAGCAGTAATTGTAATTTCAGCATTCTTATTAACAGCTGTCTTAGATGCTGTTAAGCTGGAAACTGTTGCTTTTGAAACATTAGTTGAATTGTTGTTTGTGTTATTACCTGAATTGTTTGATACATTTGTTGTAATATGTACACTTCTTGTTGGGTCGTCCCAAGTAACAGTTGCACCAATAGACTCAGCTATCATTCTTATAGGCATAAGAATTCTGTTGTTCTTATTAATAGAAGCCGTATCAAAAAGCTTAGCCTCACCATTAACAAGTACAGTCTTTGAACGCATAGTGTGGGCAATAACTACACCATCTCTAGTCAATGTCATAGTTTCAGTCTTAGAATTCCAGTCAAGGGTAAGACCAAGTGCCTCGCAAGTTCTTCTTACAGGAACATAAGTTCTGTTATTGATAATCTGTGGTCTTGCATCAGTAGTTGGAAAGTCCACAAGTTTATCATTAAGATACACAGTTACATACTCTACTGCATAAGCTGATGTAGAAAAAGCCAATGTGGAAAAGAGCATTGTAAGAGCAAGCACAAAGCTTATAATTCTTTTCATAAACACACACCCTTCTTATTTAATTTTACGCTATTATTATAACAGAAACAATTGAAATAATCAAATAACAAATGTTTACAATTATCTTACAATTTATTATTGAATACCATAGTTCTTTCTATATTCTTTCATAGCCTCAAGGTATTCCTTTCCATCAATAGTACCATCTTCAATACAATCAATAATATCACAAACAGTAACTATAGGATAAACCTTAATACCAAATTCATCATAAACTTCCTGAACAGCTGACTTTTCGCCCTTGCCTTTTTCCATTCTGTCAACAGAAATAATAACACACTCTACATTAACATTAGCTGTGTTTTTAAGAATAGGTAAAGTTTCTCTAATAGCTGTACCTGCTGTAATTACATCTTCAATAACAGCAACCTTATCACCATCTTTAAACTTGTGACCTACAATAACACCACCCTCACCGTGGTCCTTGGCTTCTTTTCTGTTGAAAGCATAGTTTACAGACTTACCAGTTTCTTCGTAAACAGCTATGGCTGCTGATACAGCAAGAGGAATACCCTTGTAAGCCGGTCCAAAGTATACATCAGCATCTACATTATTTTCTTTAATACACTCAGCATAAAATTTACCTAACTTAGCAATATGTTCACCTGTTTTGTAATTGCCAGTATTTATAAAATATGGGGCTTTTCTGCCACTTTTAAGTGTAAATTCGCCAAATGTCAAAACACCTGCTTCACACATAAACTTAATAAATTCCTTCTTATAGCTCATTGTCTATAACCTCCTTTAAGTAATTACTATATTTTAACATACTTCATTAAAATATTCAACTAAAACCTAGCTATTTTTCTGTTCTTTCTACATTTTTTATGTTTTTTTCAGCTTTTACTCTAGGTAACATTACAATGTGACCACAACCACAACATTCCATTCTAAAATCTGCACCTATTCTCAATATTTTCCAATCTTTAGAACCACAAGGATGCTGTTTCTTCATTGTAACAATATCCCCTATTTGAATATCCATAATCAATCCTCCTTACTATGAACTACAACTTGAGGAAACGGTATTTCTATATTTTCTTCCTCAAACTTTTTAAGTATAAATTTTCTAAGTTCTCTTTCTATTCTCCAGTTTTCACCAATTCGGCTATCAGCAGCAATTCTTATAACAACAGCACTGTCCCCCAGCTCATTTATTCCCCATACTTGAGGCTCATCAATGATACCATCAATTAAATTGTTATTAAATATTCTTTTAAACTCTTTTTTTAGAACAGTAAAAACTCTGTCAATATCTTCACCATAGGCTACTGAAACATCAACAACAGCTCTGTTAAATCCTTTACTCATATTAGTAACTATAGAAATCTGCCCATTTGGCACAATATGCACATTGCCGTCAACATTTCTTATTCTTGTAGTCCGTATACCTATAGATTCAACTTTACCACTAAATCCATTTAACTCAACAATGTCACCAACACCAAACTGGTTTTCCATTATTATAAAAAGTCCTGCCATCATATCCTTGACAATATCTTGAGCACCTAAACCAATTGCTACAGAAACAGCACCACTTAATGCCAATATTGATGTAATATTTACACCCCACATAACAAGTACATTACAAAATATTATAAAATAAACGGCGTATTTTGCTAAACTTGCAAGTAATGAAGCTACTGTATCAGAATGTCTTTCAGCAGAAAATTTAGAAAAGCTTTTTAGTATAATCTTTCTTATAATTTTCACCAAAAAATTTGCTAAAAATATACTAAATATAGAAATCAATATTTTAATAAGAATATAAATAGTATTTTCAAATTCCGGTAAATTTAAATTTTCTGCTATCCAATGAGATATATTCATATAATCACCCTATTTCATTATAAAATAAATAATTTTATTTTTCAACACTATAAATAAAATCTTCAATATATCTTAAGCAAAAAACTATTGTTATTATGACGAAAATCATTTATAATCTATAATAGGTATTTTTTAAAATTGTATTAAATAAGGAAACACGAAAATGAAAAGCAAGGATTATCTGTTAGTTGATGGATACAATATAATATTTGCTTGGGACGAGCTTAAAAAACTGGCTGAAGATAATCTTGAGGCAGCTAAAAGCAACCTTATTAATCAACTATGTAACTATCAAGGTACTAAGAAAATGAATCTTATACTTGTATTTGATGCTTACAAGGTTGAAGGTGGCAAAGGCTCTGTTACAAGAGAAGGCAATATCTTCATAGTACATACTAAAGAGGCTGAAACTGCTGACCAATATATTGAAAAAACTACTCACGATTTAATAAGAAACTGTAATGTAACTGTTGCTACTTCTGATGGTCTTGAACAGGTTATTATTATGAGCCAAGGTGCTCTTAGAATGTCTGCCAAAGATTTGTATATTGAAGTTAATGCCAACAACAAGGCTATTTCAGAAAAAATACACCAGTATAAACCAGTTAAAAACAATATGCTAATTGATAATCTGGATAGTGAAGCTGCTAACTTTTTAGAACAGCTTAGGCTAAAGAGGTGATAAAATGGAAAAATATGCTAATATGGGCTATGAAGAACTTGTTAATTTGGTTCAGCATAGCAACGATAATTTGGCTCTTGATTATCTAATTAAGTATAAATGTAAAAGTCTTTTGAGAAAAAAAACCAGAGGTTACTTTATATTTGGAGCAGACAAGGAAGATGTTATTCAAGAAGGTATGGTAGGTCTTTATAAGGCAATTAGAGATTATAACCCAGAAAAAGAGGCAAGTTTTATTTCTTTTGCTGAACTTTGCATAAATCGACAAATAATAAGTGCAATTAAGGCAGCCAGCAGACAAAAACATATTCCTCTTAATACATCAATATCTATGGACAGACCTATTACAAATGATGACGAAGACTATACTTATCTTGACTTTTTAAGTAAAGCTGGTGGCAATCCAGAAGATGAAGTAATTGGCAGAGAAAATTTGAAAATACTTGAAAGAGAAATATTAAAAACATTAAGTAAAATGGAACAAGAAGTTTTGGCTTATTATTTAAGAGGCAGAACATATACTCAAATTGCTACATTAATGAATAAAGAAGAAAAAAGTATTGATAATGCTCTACAAAGAATAAAGAAAAAAGTTGCCGGAATAGTACAGAAAAAAGTGTTAGAATAATTTATAATAATAACCCCTAAATAGAACAACAAATCTATTTAGGGATTATTTTTTATCTCAATTTATTACCTTTTTTCTTGTGTATATTTCTAATAGGCTTTCTCTTTTTACTTACTTCAACATTCTTTTTCTTTGGCTTATGGTCAAATGACTTGTTATCTCGTCTTGGTCTGATTAAACAATGTTTATCAAAACCAATTAAATCCCTTCTGCCTGCCTTATGAAGTGCCTCATTTACAAGGTCATAATTCCTAGGCAGTCTATACTGTATTAAAGCCCTCTGCATAGCTTTTTCGTGGGGAGTTTTAGGCACATAAACTTCCTCATTAGTTCTTGGGTCAATACCTGTATAGAACATACAAGTTGAAAGAGTGCCTGGAGTTGGATAAAAGTCCTGTACTTGCTCTGGCATATAACCTAAATCTCTTAAATATTCAGCAAGTTCAACTGCAGCCTTTAAGTCACTGCCTGGATGAGAACTCATTAAATAAGGCACAAGATACTGTTCCTTGCCTATTTTCTTGTTTATTTCATAAAACTTTTTTGTAAATCTGTCATAAACTTCTCTTGATGGCTTGCCCATTTTACCTAAAACTTTAGGAACAATATGTTCCGGTGCAACCTTAAGCTGACCACTTATATGATACTTACATAATTCATTAAAAAATGTTTCGTCTTTATCATAAATTAAGTAATCATATCTTATACCAGAACGAACAAATACCTTTTTTACTCTAGGTACTTCTCTTAATTTTCTCAAAAGTTTAACATAATCTCTATGGTCAACCTTTAAATTTTTACAAGCATCTGGAAAAAGGCATTGTCTATTTTTACAAGCACCCTTTGTAAGCTGTTTGTCACAAGCTGGCTGTCTAAAATTAGCAGTAGGACCGCCTACATCGTGAATATATCCCTTAAAATCTGGTTCCCAAGTTATTTTTTCAGCTTCTCTAAGTATTGACTGATGACTTCTGGCTTGTATTACTCTACCCTGATGAAAAGCTAAAGCACAAAAATTACAGCTGCCAAAACAACCTCTATTACTTATAATACTAAACTTAACTTCCTCAATAGCAGGTATACCACCTTTTTCCTCGTACATTGGATGATAATTACGCATATAAGGTAAACCATAGCTATAGTCAAACTCTGATTGAGTAAGAGGTAGTGCAGGCTTATTCTGAACAACATAACAGTCATTATATGGTTCAACAAGTATTTTGGCTGTAATTGCATCAGTATTTTCATACTGCTTTAAAAAACCTTCTGCATATACCTTTTTATCCTTAGAGCTTTCTTTAAAATGAGGTAACTCAATATAATCATCGTAAATATTTTCAAGAGTTTTGGTCTTATAAACAGTACCCCTAACAAATGTAATATCCTTTGCCTCAATACCACTTTCAAGAGCCTCTGCCAGTTCAACTATTTGATGTTCTCCCATACCATACATAAGTATGTCAGCTTGCGAATCCAAAAGAATTGACCTTCTAACTTTATTATCCCAATAATCATAGTGAGATAATCGTCTTAAACTAGCCTCAATACCACCAATCATAATAGTAACAGAGTTACCGTAAGCCTCTCTTATTTTTTGACAATACACAATAGTTGCTCTGTCTGGTCTATGTCCACCTTCTCCACCTGGAGAATACAAATCTTTATCTCTTTTTTTCTTGGCTACTGAGTAATGATTAACCATAGAATCAATGTTTCCACCACTTACTAAAAAGGCTATTTTAGGCTTGCCAAATTTAGTAAAATCATCTGTAGTTTTCCAATTAGGCTGTGGTATAATACATACCTTATAGCCCTTACTTTCAAGCATACGAGTAATAATAGCTGCACCAAATGATGGGTGGTCAACATAAGCATCACCACTTACATATATGAAATCCGGCTGTTCCCAACCTCTTTTTTTCATATCCTCAACAGTTACTGGTAAAAAATCCATATTTTACACCTCACTTAACAACTTATCCACAAGTTTTTCCAACGATTGTTCATATCTTATATTATCTTCTTCAGTTCTTTTCTTAGGTCCTTTAATATGTACCTTACTTTTACTTCGTCTAGCAACTTTAGACATATGCCTTTGCATAAGCATAGAATCTATGTTTTCATTAGTATACCATTTACCACTTTGATGAATTGGATACGCCCCCTTACCCAAAGCCATAGCAGCTACACCATAGTCTTGACTAACAACAATATCACCTTTGTTACACTTATTAACAAGGACTATATCCACAGAATCTGAACCTGTATCAGCTATTAACACTTCACTATAATCAGAATTAATTATATGGTTAGTATCACAAATAAGAATAACTGATATGTTGTATTTTTTAGCAACTTTTTCAGTTTGTTTAACTACAGGACAAGCATCAGCATCTACATATATTTTCATTTTTCACTTAACCTCACAGCCTTATTAACAGATACATAATCTACCTTTGTTGCAATTTCTTCGCTATAAAAAAGAGTTCCAAAGGACTTTTTAACTATATTAAAAGGCACTAATTTCAATATTGAACCTAACAAAACTGACACGGGTTTATTAGAAATAAGTTTCATAATTTTAGCTGTTGTTACATATTCATTATCCATAGGCATAAATATACCCTCTTTACCCTCTTTAATAATATTGCCTATTAAATAAGCCAAATTTTCAATATAAATAAGGCTTTTTTTATTCTTTGTATCAGGTATAATTGGTGTTAACTTAGCAATTTTAGCTAACTTGTTATAATTTCCTACACAATTTTTGCCATAAACCATAGGTGGTCTTATAATAGATACTTTCATTTTATCTTTAATATTAGACAAAAGATACTCTTCTGCCTTTAGCTTACTTTTGCCATAAAGAGTAGTTGGTGCTAAAGGAGTTTTACTATTAATTTCTCCGGTAGTTTTGCCATATACAGCCATAGTTGATAAAAAAACAAAATGCTTAACACCACTTTTTAATGCCTTGTTGACTAGGTCAACAGTTAAGCTGTAATTAATATTATCATATTCATTTTTATAATCAGCCTCTTTTTTGTGAACAATAGCTGCACAATGAATAACAGCATCAACTCCTCTAAAGTCAATGCTGTCAATACCATTTCTTATTGAAATACACTTTGCCTCAAAGCCTAATGAATTAATATAAGTACAGGTATTGTTACTTATGTAGCTGTTTTTACCTGTTAGGATTACTTTCATTTTTACCCTCCTGAACTCCGTCAGCCTTAAAAACAGAAACAACAGTCTTAAATAATATAAAAATATCAAATAAAAGACTCATTTTTTTTACATATTCACCGTCAAATTTTGCCTTAACATCAATAGGCAATTCATCTCTGCCATTAATTTGTGCCCAACCAGTAAGTCCTGGTACAACATTGTTAGCACCATACTTATCTCTTTCAGCTATTAAGTCAAACTGATTCCAAAGAGCTGGTCTTGGGCCTACAAGGCTCATTTCACCTTTTAATATATTAAAAAGCTGTGGAAGTTCATCAAGACTTGACTTTCTTAAAAATTTGCCTATAGTAGTTATGTAACTATCTGGATTTTCCAAAAGATGGGTAGGTACATCCTTTGGCGTAGTTGTTTTCATTGTTCTAAATTTGTAAATATAAAATTCTTTCTTATTTAAACCAATTCTTTTTTGTTTAAACAAAATATTGCCATTATCCTCAATTTTAATAATAAGTGCAATAATTATAAGTAGCCAGCTTAAGCCACAAATAGCCAAAAAACTTATTAAAAAATCAAGTAATCTCTTTACAGCTTTATACATATTTATTCTCCCTTTTGATTAAAATTAGGAACAATTTTTTTAATAACACTTATTACTTTTTCAGGTTCGCTAAATGCCACATTATAGAGTTCTTTTAAGTCAGCATTAAATTTATCATAATCCATATTAACAGGAGCAGTAACAAATATTTTATCACCAAAAACAAGTTTCGTACTTTCTTTTTCCTCTGCCATTATAAGTTCCTCATAAAGCTTTTCACCAGGTCTTAATCCAGTATACTTAATTTTAATATCTTTGTCTGGTGTATAACCTGAAAGCCTTATAAGGTTTCTGGCAAGGTCGTCAATTTTAACTGGCTTACCCATATCAAGAACATATATTCTGCCACTATTGTCAAGACTGGCAGCCTGCATAACAAGTCTTGATGCCTCTGGAATAGTCATAAAAAATCTTGTTATATTCTTATCTGTTACAGTTACAGGACCACCAGCTTTAATCTGTTTTTGAAAAAGTGGAATAACACTGCCGTTACTGCCTAAAACATTACCAAAACGCACTGCAACAAACTTAGTATTGCTATGAGATGCGTATTCCTGAATAATAAGTTCTGTTATTCTCTTTGTAGCACCCATAACATTAGTTGGATTAACAGCCTTGTCAGTTGAAAGCAGAACAAAATGGTCAACACCATATTTATCAGCACACTTTGCTACATTTAATGTGCCAAATACATTATTTTTAACAGCCTCTGCTGGTACATATTCCATAAGTGGCACGTGCTTATGAGCAGCTGCGTGGAACACAACATTAGGATTATATGCCTTAAAAACTTCTTCAACACAATTAATATCTCTTATAGTACCTATTCTAACAATCATCTTAGCCTTATTACCATACCTATTCTTAAGTTCAGTATAAAGCTCATAAGCATTATTTTCATATACATCAAATATAACAAGAAGCTGCGGCTCAAACTTTATAATTTGTCTGCAAAGTTCAGAACCAATAGAACCACCGCCACCAGTTACAAGTACAACTCTATCCTTAATATATTCAGAAATACTACAAATATCAATAGATACTTCATCTCTAAAAAGTAAATCGGTAATATTAACATCTCTCAATCTTTGATAACCACCATCGGAAATATCACTCATAGGTGGTATCATCTTTAATGTACATTCTGTTTGTGTACAAAACTCCATTATTCTATTTATTTGAGCAGTATTTGCTGATGGAATAGCCACAATTATTTCATCAATTTCATACTCCTTGCATAATCGTGGAATATTGGCTGTGTCATAAGTAACTCTAACCCCCATTAAATTGGTGTTATTTTTGCCATAATCATCATCAACAACTAAAACTGCCATTCTATCTTCATACCCCTTTTCATTGTTGTTAATGCTTCTAACAACATTGTATCCAGAGTATCCTGCACCAACAATAAGCACTCTTTTTTTGCCACTTTTTTTATCAAAAGAATGTTCAATATTAATAAAAATTCTTTTGACAACACGATAGCCTGAACGAGAAAAAATAAAAAATATAATACTTAGTATCCAACCTACAATTAACATTCTCTTTGGTAATTCCAAATTAACTATGTTAGATACAAAGTAATAGTAGTAACTATAAATTGCAATATATATAATTGTGTTGGCAACAATGATTTTATACATATCATCAATAGTTGCATACTTCCACAAATTAGAATAAAACTTAAACAAACCATATACTATAAGGCAAAAAGGCGACACAAAAATAAATGTATATTTGTACCAACTCCATACTTCAATTGGTATGAGCCTGCCTTGTCCTCCAGGAAGTCCCGGAATAGTGCCACCATACCACAAGCATATAGCAATTATAATAGATATATTAATTAGTATTACATCAAGCAATACATAAAGAAACATTTTGCTCCTTTGCTCTCTAGCCATAGCAGATAGCCTAACCATAAGTGCCTCCTAAAATTTAAGGGAGGAAAACCTCCCTTTACTTATTAATCAAATTTATTCAATACTTTCCTTTTGTGTACCTATAACATTAGCACCAAAGCCAGTACCTAAAAGTACCCAAAATACTGGTGCAACAGTAACAACACTATCTGTAGTTAAACCTGCTACAGCATAAGCTATAACACCAGCAAGTATACCAAGCCTAATTGCATTTAAGCCTTGTGACCTATCACTAAACACTCTCTTAATAGTCTGCACAATATATAATATAAATAATGCAATAATAACAATAAGAGAAATAATACCTGTATTAATGCCAATTTGCAAAAACATATTATGAGGCTTATCAATAATTACATAAGGATTGCCTAAATAGTTCAACTTACTTTTAACATCTTCCTGAGGAAACTCAAATACAAAAGTATCAGCACCAGAACCAATAAATATATTATGCTTTAAAATGGGTATACTTCTTGACCAAATATAACCTCTGTTAGAACCAAGTCTTTCAACACCCTTAAATCCCCAACTTTCAACTGGTGTATTAATGTCAATTGGATTTGCAAATTTATCAAGCATTGCAAGTTTGCCATCACTTTCACCAAATAAGAAGGCTGTTTCAGTTCCTTCACCGTCAACACCAATTAGACTTGCTACAAATATATTCTTTGACTCTACATTATAAAGATATAAATTCCACTCAACATTAGGCTCACTAAACACATATTTAGTACCATTTCCACTTTCCATAGGTTCTTCACTTGTTGGATTAAGAACTTGACCATTGTGCATAAATTGAGTAGCTTCTTTAGCATAGTCAATAGAATATTCACCATTTTTAGTAATAATCTTGCCTACCATACCATCAACTTCAACATCTTCATAAAAACTTGCTGTTTCAGTAAGTTCCTGTCCATTTTTAAGAGCATCAGCTATAACTTTAACTTTCTGAATAATAAGTACATTGGAATTAAACAAAATAATTAAACATATTACACCAGCTAGAATACCACCTATAGTGAAACCAATAGCTTTTTTACTCTTAATAACAAATATATAATAACAAACACATACAACTGCTACAAAGCCAATACCAGCCATAAGTCCCATAAGTCCACCAACTGAATTAGAGCCTATAGCACATATAAGAAGTATAATAGCAATAACTGTGAATACCCACTTAAACTTATTCTTAATAGGCATTAACACAGCAATAACTCCTGTAAAAGAAAACATCATACCAAAGTACATACCAGCACAATTAGGATTATAGAGAGTTGAAAAAACAGAATCAAACTTAATCTTCATTGGTACACCGTTGTAAGCACTTCCCATAACAAGTTTGCTAAACCACTCTGTTGCAAATATATTGTAACCTAAAAATTGCAAAAGACCAATTATCCCAACAAATAAACCCGAACATATAAATGCCCAAAGTATAAAATTAAGTCTATGTTTGTTAGATGCAAATGCCATAGCCACAATCATAAATATCATATAGCAAAGCCACATAAAAAAGCCTTCATATCTTTCAGCTACGCCAAAAAACGAAGTGTGATGATACTTTGAAAATATACAGGATATAAGCATAAACAAAGTGTATATACCAGCTAGAATAACCGGTTTAGACTTAAAATCAATTTTAAATCCGTCCTCACCAAGTATTTGAAATGCCATAAACACAGTAATAATAACACCCATAGTAAGCAATAACACAGACTTACTGTAAGCAAAGACATCATTTACTATACTTCCACTTCTAATAACATTATATTCTTCACTACTTATTTCTACTTGACTAAGTTTACAAATAACAGGAATAATAGCTACAACTATAAACAAAAATATTCCCATTAATTTATCAGAAGATGATAAATTTCCTTTTTTGCTCATATAAACCCACCTTTACACAATAATCTACTATAATTATATCATAATATAACTTATTTTACAATGGTTATTACATCAAAAAAGAGCCAGTACGGCTCTTTAATTTTGATTTTCAAGCTCACTTAATTTATAAGACAATGTCATAACGCTATCTGTTAAATGTACATTTTCAACAATAACATTGTCTGGTGTATGTAAATCAATGTGAGAAAAATTCCATATACCCTTAACACCATTATCAACAAGTATTGGAGAAATTTGTGGTGCATTACTTTTAGGAATGGACAATACAGCAATATCAACCTTATTAGTCTTTAAAAATTGTTCAAGATTATTTACATCTTGAATAACTATATCCCCAGCACTTTTACCTATTATATTGGGATTGTTATCAAAAATACCTATAAAATTAAATCCCCTCTTTTTAAAGTTGCTATAATTAGCCAAAGCCTGTCCCAAATTACCAGCACCAATAATAATAAGATTGTAATCTCTGTCAAGTCCTAATATTTTTTTTATTTCTGCATAAAGCATTTCTACATTATAACCATAACCTCTTTGACCAAAACAACCAAATTTATTTAAATCTTGTCTTATTTGTGATGCAGTTACATTCATTCTTCTGCTTAACTCATTTGAAGATATTCTTGTAATGCCGTGTTCTAACAAATCCCCCAAATATCTATAATATCTTGGCAATCTTTTAATAACAGCCATTGAGATTGTTTCTTTTTCTAAATTCATAATTTTTCACCTTTTAAACTTTTTCTATATTATAAAATAATTCTCTTTTTTTGTCAATCTTACTTTTTTACTTTTAATTGTGGCAATTTTCTGTTAAAATATGTATAATGGTTTATAATATATAGTTTAACTGGAAACGGAGATTTTATTATGATATTAGCACTTAATAATGTATCAAAAGCTTTTGGTACAGATGTTATACTTAAAAATATTTCATTTCATATAGAAGAAAAGGAAAAAGTAGCCATTGTTGGTGTCAATGGTGCAGGCAAGTCTACATTATTTAAAATAATTACAGGTGAACTTTCTCTTGACTCTGGTGAAGTTATTATGCCTAAGTCTGCAACAATGGGTTATTTTTCTCAAAGTCTTGAAATTGACTCATCAAAGACTATATATGGTGAACTTCTTACTGTATTTGAGCCTATTATGCTTATGGAACAACAATTAAGAGATATGGAAGCTCAAATGTCACACAAAAGTGGTGACCAACTGGAAAAGCTTATGGAAAAATATTCAGAACTTTCTCACAAAATGGAAGAAATGGACGGATATAGCTACCAAAGCAGATTAAGAGGTGTTATAAAAGGTCTTGGCTTTAGTGATGAAGAAAGCAGCCAAACTATAAACCAACTTTCAGGTGGTCAAAAAACAAGAGTTGCTTTAGGTAAGATACTTTTGAAAGCACCTGATATACTTCTTCTTGACGAGCCTACTAACCACCTTGATATTGACTCATTAAGATGGCTTGAGGACTTTTTAAGAAGTTACAAAGGTGCAGTTGTTATTATTTCCCACGATAGATATTTTCTTGACAAAGTAGTTGGAAAAGTAATTGAAATCGAAAATAAAAAAGCTAAAGAATACTTTGGTAACTATTCATACTATGCTGAAAAGAAAATAGTAGACAGAGAAATTGAGTATCACCGATACATTAATCAACAAAAAGAAATAAAACACCAAGAAGATGTTATAAAAAAACTCAGAGAATTTAACAGAGAAAAGTCCATTAAACGAGCTGAAAGCCGAGAAAAAATGCTTGATAAAATTGAAAGAATTGAAGCACCTGAAAATTTGCCAGACAAAATGCGTTTAGAAATAAAGCCTGTTAAAGAAAGTGGTAACGATGTTTTAAGTGTAGACAATGTTTCAATGGCATTTGACGGCGTTCCTCTTTTTGACAACATATCATTTGATATTAAAAAAGGAGAAAAAACAGCCCTTATTGGTCCTAATGGTATTGGCAAAACCACATTGTTTAAAATTATACTTTCTCGTCTTGAGGCTAAAGGTGGCAGTGTAAAACTTGGCTCTAATGTAGTTATTGGTTATTATGACCAAGAGCAATCTGACCTTAACTTAAACAAAACTATATTTGATGAAATTTCTGATGCCTACCCTGACCTTACTATTACTCAAATAAGAAATGTGTTAGCTGCCTTTGTATTTACTGGTGATGATGTTTTCAAAACTATTGGCTCATTAAGCGGTGGTGAAAAAGGTAGAGTTGCTTTAGCTAAAATTATGTTATCTAATGCCAACTTTCTGATTTTAGATGAGCCTACCAACCACCTTGATATTAATTCTAAGGAAATACTTGAACAAGCTATACAATGTTATACTGGCACAGTTTTATATATTTCTCACGATAGATATTTTATTAATTCTACTGCAACAAAAATAGTTGAATTAAATAAAGACAAGGCTACAATATACTTAGGCAATTATGACTATTATACAGAAAAATTAAAAGAAAATGAAATTGTTAAAATCGAAGAAGTAAAGTCCATTGAAACTGAAACTAAGCTAGACTGGAAAAAACAAAAAGAAATACAAGCACAACAGAGAAAAAAAGACAACCGAATCAAAAAAATAGAAAAAGAAATAGAAGAAACCGAAAATAAAATCGATGAATTAGATAATCTTCTTGCTACAGAAGAAGTATACACAAATTCTATGCGTTCCCGTGAAATATACGAAGAAAAAGAAAGTCTTGAAGAAAAGTTAATGGAGCTTTATGAAAAATTTGAAGAAATAAATAATTAACTTAAAAATCCTCCCATAATGGACATTGGGAGGATTTTTAAAACGAATATGGAGGGTATACTAATAAAAAGTATAAGTTTAGTTTGTAATCTAAACTAGAAAACATATTAGCTTTTGGAGGTTTATAGCAACTATAGGTATTTGTATGTTTTTAAAGGGGGAAAGTTATACTTAATAAAAATCTACCTATAAAAAACTAATATGCTTTCTAGTTTATCTGAGAGTAAACCTCTCAGACAAACTAGCATTCCTATAAAAGTCCAAGAGCTTTTGGTAGGAACATTGAAATTTGTGGAATATATGTTACTAATAAAAGTGCAATTAAGATTACGAAGAAGTAAGGCAAAAGGACTTTCATAACACTTTCTATTGTAACTCCACCAACTCTACAACCTGTAAATAATATTGTACCTACAGGAGGAGTAATTGTACCAATTGATAAGTTGAAACAAAGTATGATACCAAAGTGAATTGGGTCCATACCAAATGATGTACAAATTGGTAAAAGTATAGGTGTAAATATTAATATTGCAGGAGTTACATCCATAAATGTACCTACAATAAGTAATAACACATTAATAAGTAATAAAATTATAAACTTATTAGTTGTAAGACCTAAAATCGCTTCAGCTACCATATCTGGAATACCTGTAAATGCCATAGCCCAAGACATAATAGAAGATAAACCAATCATAAATGTAATAATACCAGTAGTCTTAGCAGATTCAAGAACAATATTTGGAATATCCTTAATCTTAAATGACCTGTAAATTAATGATAATATAGTTGCATATACAACAGCAATACCTGAACCTTCAGTAGCTGTAAATACACCTTTTAAAATACCACCAATAACAATGATAATAAGTAAAAGACTAGGAATTGCCTGCCAGAAAGTAATAAGAGCAATCTTAAACGGAACTCTCTGTTCTGCCTGATAACCACGCTTTTTAGCCATAATACCTGCAAGAATCATTACTGCTGCACCCCATAATATACCAGGAATATAACCTGCCATAAACAAAGCTGCAATTGAAACACTACCTGCAACACTTGAATAAACAATCATTGTGTTACTTGGCGGAATAAGCATACCAACAGGTGCTGACGCAACATTAACTGCTGTACTATAGTTCTTATCATAACCTTCTTTTTCCTCTAATGGACCAATAGTACCTCCCATTGCTGCTGCAGCTGCTGCACCAGAACCACTAATTGCACCAAATAACATATTGGCTACAACATTTGACTGTGCAAGTGCACCAGGCATTCTACCACTAATAACCTTTGCACAATTTACAAGTCTGGTTGCTATACCACCGTTGTTCATTATATTACCAGCTAATATAAAGAATGGTATGGCAATAAGTGAAAATGAGTTAGAACCAGCAAATATTCTCTGAGCAGATGTTGAGAATGAAATTCCTGCTGGAATCATACATATCATTGAAACTGCTGATGAAAGACCTATTGCAACACCAATAGGTGCACCCATAATCAATAATATAACTAATATGGTAACCATTACAAGGGCTACCTGCACTGCTATACTCATAAAAAGCCTCCTCTCTATGCCTCTTTCTTAAGTTCCAACATAATGTTGTAAATACTGTAAAATACAATAATTACACCACAAATAGGAATTATTGAATAAATAATACCTGTAGGAATATTAAGAATTGAATCAATCTGTAATAAGTTCATTTTTGAAATAGTAAATCCACCAAATATCATTACTAAACCTGCAAATATAATTGTAACAATTTCAATTAATATATTAACAACTTCTTTAGCCTTTGCTGAAAGTTTATCTCTAACAACACTAATACAAATATGCTCTCTCTGACCAAACATATATGTAGCTGATATTATAATAAGCCATACGAAGGAATATCTTGTTAAAGCCTCAGTAACACTACTAGGACTAGCAAAGAAATATCTGGCTATAACCTGATATGTAACCATAAGTACCATTGCTATAAATACAACAATACTTGAAACTGCCGTAATTTTATCTAATATATTTTTTATAGCCTTCATATTATTCCTCCTCTCTAAGAGCTTCTACTTTGTTGTAAATATCTTTTGTTACATCAGACTGGTCTGCAATACTCTGAAGAAGTGGCATACACTTTTCTCTAAATGCCTCAACATCTGGATATACAAACTTAGCTCCGTGAGCCTCTGCGTCTTTTTTACCCTGTTCAACAGACTCTTTAAATGCATCAAATTCATAATTAGTAGAATCTAAAACAAGTTTATCAAATATTGCTCTATCCTCAGCAGACATATTGTCAAGGAAATTTGTACTTGCAATAACCACATCAGGGTGAACTATATGTTTTGTGTATGAATAGTATGGTGCTACTTCATAGTGTTTAAAGTCTGTGTAAACTCTCTCACTATTTTCACCTGCATCAATAACACCCTGTTGTAAAGCTGTATAAACTTCTGACTGTGACATTACAGTACCTACACCACCCATATACTTAACCATATTAAGATATGTAGGACTATCATTTACTCTTACAATCATACCCTTTAAGTCATCAGGGCTATTAATAGGCTTGTCAGAATAAATATTTCTTTCACCAGCTGTGTAAATTGTAAGAACTTCAAAATTAAACTTTCTTGTTGAATGGAAAAGCTCACTAAATACACCGGATTCTGTTGCTCTTCTTAAATGGTCCATATCCTGATATAAATATGGTGCACCTACAATAGCAAAATCAGAATCATAACCTTCTGGAACACTACAAGGTACAATAGCCATTTCAAGAGCACCTGTTCTTATAAACTCTGCCATTGAACCCTGTTCACCAAGCACACCATTAGGATAAATTACCATTTTGTATCTACCATTAGTAGCCTCCTCAAACTTGTCTCCAAGTTCTTTCATTGCCTTGTACTGAGGATGCTCCTCATTTTGGTTAAAGGCTACTCTTATTATTTTTGTTTCTTGATTGTCGGCACTTTTTTCAACACTGCCATTACAGCCGGCAAAGGTAAAGGCAGCTACAATACATAGTAAAATTGCCAATAATTTTTTGCCCATAATATTACCTCCAGACTATTAATTAAAGTAAGTCAACACTTACCTTTACCACTACTTTTCTTACTGTCATAGGCTCATCAGCTGCTACAGCAGGTCTATGAACATCACTAGGGAAAAATACACAGAAACAACCTGGAGTTGCAGTAATATAACCTTCATTTTCAACTGACTTATAGAAGATTAAATCTCTTTCGTCAAATCTTTCATCTACTTCATAATTGCCAGTATCTGGTGTAAATCCAAGTCTTTCCTTACCTGATGCTAAAAACTGAACATCAAGATACTTTTCATGTACTTCAGGTCTTTTCTTTTCTGGTGCTTCTGTTTCTGCATCAAATACCTGAGCATACATTTTTTTGCCCTCTATTTCATAAACACCAGGCTCCATATTTACAAAATCATTTGCCTTTAAATAAGCAATAGCTCTCTGAACTGCCTCTGGATAACTCTTAAAATCATCATTAGAATTTATTGAAGAAAAAATCATATTTATTACCTTCCTTTACTTAGCTTTATTTTCCATAGCGTGTACTATATTTACAATCATTTTGTGCGAAGGAACTGGTACTCCAACTTTGTCACCAGCCTTAACTACTGCACCACTTATAGTATTAACTTCTGTTGGTCTGCCCTTGCTTAAGTCAGTATATATTGATGTACGACCTTCTGGAGAACCTAGTGAAGTATTTTTTACTCTCTCAATCATTTCTGCCTCATCAAAGTCAAGCCCCATAGCCTTTGCTACAGCCATTGCTTCTTTAATAAGAGTAACAGCCATATTCCAAGCATATTCATCTTGTGCTATAAAGCCCATTGGCACTTGCAAAACACCTGTAAGGGCACTTAATGAAACATTTGTAAAAAGTTTATCCCATATTAACTGCTGAATATTGCTGTAAATATGAGTATCAAATCCACAACTGTCAAAAACTTCCTTAACTTTTTCAAGCATATTGTTACTATCTGGAAGGAGCATACCAATGTTTGTTTTACCCTTTCCACCTCGTCTTACATAACCTGTGTCAAGTATTGCACCGTTATCTTCTGTTGTACCTATTATTATTCTTTCCATTGGTACAAACTCTGAAATAATATCTTCGTGACCTGCTCCATTTTGGAGAGTCATAACATAGGTGTTTCCACCTATGATATGACTATTTTCCATAAGAGCAGTTCTTGAATACAATGATTTAACAAATAATATAACTAAATCAACTTCACCTATATTTTTACTCTCTGTTACTGCTTTTGGGTTGTAAATAACATCGTTGTTATTTTCAAAAAGCTTTAGCCCATCATTATTAATTGTATCAACAAGCTCCTGCTTTTTGTCAATCATATAAACATCATTGTTTAATGAAAGATGACCACCATATATTGAACCCATAGCTCCTGCACCAAGTACTGCAATTTTCATAATTTAGCCTCCTTGATTACTTAGAGAATTCTTCAAGTCCCTCAATAGCATAAGCTCTAATTGGACAAGAATCAAGTCCCTTAATTGGAAGTGGAGTGTAAGACATAAAGAATGTATCTGTCTTCAACTCTTCAAGATTCTTTAATACCTCTAAAAATACAACATCAACTTCCATAAGTACATCGTGGAAAGCTGATACATCTTCGTTGTTACTTTCGATTGAAACACCATCACCAAAGCCTACACACTTTACTTTCTTATCTCTAAACCATTCAGCAGTTTCTCTGCAAATAAAAAGTCTTTTATCCTTTTCTGTATTTGAATCTGGTGTAAATGGAGCAAGCTTCATTGGAGAATCAAGAATAACAATATCACCTTCCTTAATTCTGTCGCCGCAAGCCTTTTCAAGGTCCTCACCCTTAATCTTGCCATTTGGCTCCATATGTGTAATGTTTACATAAATTGCTCTACCCATAAATGTTGTTAAAGGTAAGCCCTCAACATCAGTCCAGTCATCATTGTGGTGATAAGGACACTCAACATGAGTACCTAAGTGGCTTGTAAGATCCATAATTGTATGGAAGTCTGGAATTGGACCACCTGTGTTAAATCTTGTAAGACCACATCTTCTTGTTTCTGTCTTTGGGTCAAGAACCTTTGTTAAATCAACAACTCTTAAATTTCCTAACTGGTAACTACTCATAATAAATTCCTCCTTGAGATTAAATATTTTGTATTTGTTTTCTGTACCTATAGTATACCAGTATACTGGCATACTGTCAATTATTAAAACTTAATAGAAAATTAAGATGTTTTTTGTATATTTTTAACAAAATCAGTATACCGGTATACTTTTAATTAAAAATTAATATGCCAAATACTTGACCTTTTTTCACTTTTGTTATATCATTTTAAATGGAATTAATATTAATAAATACTGTTTTTTTATAAGTTTTTTAAATTAATACATATTCTTTTATATTTTTCTAGAAACTAGGAGTGGTTATATGCGTTCAAAATCATTATTACAGCTAAAAGCATACGATTATATTAAAAATCTTATACTTACTAATCAACTTGATGTTGATACACTATATTCCGAAACTAAACTCTCTAAAGAAATAGGTGTATCTCGTACACCTATGAGAGAAGCTTTGCAATGCTTAAGTCAAGACGGCTATATTAATATTATGCCAAGTCGTGGATTTATGATAAGACAGTTAAACCAAAAGGATATGAGAGAGTCTATTCAAATTAGATGTGCTATTGAAGGTTTTTCAACTCATATACTTGCACAAGAAATAAATACAAAAAAAGGTAAAACTACTTTAAACAAATTAAAAGATATTCTTGAATATCAAAAACTTGCTATTGAATATGACGATAATTTGGAAAGCTTTATTGAATATGACCATCAATTTCACCTCCTTTTAGTTAATCATATTAATAACGATGAGGCTAATCAAATTTTTCAGCGTCTTATGTATCTTATTAAATTGACTTCTAAATCAGCTCTTGCTGTTGACGGCAGAATTTCTGGTACAATTGAAGAACATACTAAATACTTTGAATATCTTGAAAATGGTGATGGTGATTCTGCTTATAAAATACTTGTTAATCACCTTATGATGCCTCTTAACATTGTTAAAACAAATAAATAAATTAAAGTTTATGGGAGAATTGTATTTCTCCCATAAACTTTAGAGTAACTTCTATTTTCCAATATATAAAACCCATCTCATTTGCAAAATACTTATTAACTACATAATATTATCTAAAAAAGGGTATGGCAAATCCATACCCTTTTAATACATAATTACATAAAAGTTGTAATAACATAAGCAAACAAAGGCAATGTAACAATACTTAAAAATGTAGTAACAACTACAGAGCCAGCAGCCAAGTCCTCATCATAACCAAACTGAACAGCAAATACAGAAGTAATAGCAGCACAAGGACAAGCCTGAAGTAAAAGCACAATATTTGAAACTTCACCTCTAATATTAAGCAATTTAAAAAGACAAATACAAACAACCGGAATAACAAGCATACGCACCAATATTGCAAAAAGCACAAGTTTATTTTTAACAATTTTACTAAAGGAGCTATCAGCAATTATCATACCAGTAATAATCATAGACAAAGGCGTATTCATATTACCAACATAACTTAATGGTTGTTTTATAATACTATGTACTGGTATTTGAAAAACTAAAATGACTATACCAATTACTACAGATATTATAACCGGTGTAGTACATATACTATGTACAACTTCCTTAAAATCAGCCTTACCACTTATCATAGCATAACCTACAGTCCACAACAGAATATTGTAAACTGTTAAAAATGCACTAGCATAAAGAAGTCCCTCTGTGCCAAAAAGTGCTTGAATAAGAGGAAAGCCCATATATGCAGCATTTGAAAATATACAAGCAATCTTTACAATAGGGGCATTTTTATCTTTAATTTTAAATCCAAGCACTACGGTTATTACAAGACCTAATACAAGAAGTATTGCACTATACTTAAATGCTTCAACAAGTTTTTTAAAAACTTCGTCATTAAATTCTGTAATATAAGAATTTATAATCATTGCTGGTACAATAAGATAAATAAGTAAGTCAGAAAAAGCCTTTTTGCCTTCTGCCTTTAATACTCCTGCCTTAATACAAATAAATCCAGTAAAAATCAATATAAACAATACAGCTACTTGTTGAGCTGTAATAAAAGCTAAATTCACAACACAACCTCCAAAATTATATCTAAAAATTATTATTTAATATACTTACCATACAATAAATATCCTATAAAAAGACCTATTGCAAAAAACACAATAAACAACACAACTGCTACAATCAAGTCCATATATGTAAGCATACTATAATTTGTTATAAATTTAAAAATCAAGCCTAAAGCAAAAAATACGCCACAATTTAACAATGCCTTTGAAATAACACCTCTAACAATGGCAAAAACAATAGTTGACATATAAATACAAAGTATGCAAGAAAGTACTATGGACAGAGGTGTTGCTTGTCTTAATGTTGTAAATCCCATACCTGCAACAAAATAAAACAATGCTACAATACCTACCATAAGTCGTGGTCTTTCTTCTGTTCTTTTTTGAATTTTTTGATAAAACTGTTCCATTTAATTATCCTCCTTATATTTAACTTCAGCAAGAATAAGCCCTCGTGGAGGCATTGTCATACCGGCTCTGCTTCTATCTCTTGCTTCAATAATTGATGGTATATCATCAACACTAAGTTTACCCATACCAACTTCAAGTATTGTTCCTGTTAATATTCTAACCATATTATACAAAAATCCATTTCCTTTGTAAACAAAAGTAATCTCACTACCCTTTTGCAATATGTCAATTGAATAAATCGTTCTTACTGTAGATTTTTTAGTTCTTTTATTTGAGCAAAAAGACTTAAAATCATAAGTACCAACTAGCATTTTACTAGCCCTCTTCATTTTCTCCATATTCAAATCAAAATTAAAGTGATTTACAGTTCTTCTGGTAAATACATTTACCTTTTTGCCCGTATCAATTTTGTAATGATAAGTCTTTCCAATAGCATTAAGCCTTGCGTGAAATCTATCATCAACTTGGCAACAGCTTAATATTCTAATATCACTTGGCAACTCCTGATTAAGTCTATCCATTATATTATCATATTTATTACTGAGCTTAAAATTTGCAACCTGTGCCAATGCGTGAGTGCCTGCGTCTGTTCTGCCAGAGCCATTTATCTCCACTTGCTCACCTGTTACAGCCTTTATAGCCTCCTCAATTATTCCTTGAATAGTATTAGGTGTTGACAACTGTCTTTGCCAGCCATTATATCTTGTTCCCTCATATTCCAAAACAATTTTATAATTCATACATACTAAACCTCCAAATACAAATCTCATTTTACAACATTTTAATTATTAATGCAACAAAATATATTATATGTTTTTTACCCAAAATAATTATATACAACACTTTATTTTGATTATAATATAAATAAAAAATAAATTGAAATTTAGAAAAATAATTTGCCTGTTGCAGTAAACTTAAATTTAATAAAGGCAAAAAATAAGACTAGGTTAGTTAGATGAAAAATTATATATACTACTAATGCAATAGAAAGCCTTAATAGTAGCTATAAGCGATTAAATAGGCAAAGGAGCATATTTACAAGTGATACAGCCTTGCTGAAAACTCTTTATCTTGCCGCCTTTAATTAATTATTGTAATTATCATAGAAAGCTAATTTACAGAAAATTTTTCACACGCCCATTGAATTTATGAGTGTTATATTACCATTCAGTAAAAACTCTATTAAGCACAAAAGATTGAATTGCCAATATATTAGCTCTTATTGCCGCATCTGACCAAGTTGAGTAAATTTCTGAAGATGCTACATTTTTTATATAATCCTTGTAAGGAACATAATAAACCTGACCTCCACCAGAAGGAACACCATCTTTAACAACAATGTATTCTGGTATAACAATTCTATCAAGTACAACAAAGCCGGTTTCTTCTGGTATTTCTTTAACTTCATCTTCCGGTTCTTTTTCCGGATAATCTCCCCACAAGACAGGAGGTGGAACATTAATAACTACCTGCCCTTCACCTGTGGTCATAATAACCTTTTGAAGTGCAGTTCTATCTGTAAAAATCTGTACACCATTAATAATAACATCTTTATATCCATCTGCCGTAACTGTAATATCATAAGTTCCATAAGGCTGAGGCTCATTTTCATTTATAGAATATTCTATAGGTGGAGCTTCTAAAGATACAGTTTCAGTTTGACCCGAATCATTTGTAAATAACTCATATAAAATTTCTCCATTTTTAGAAATAACTACTTTACCGCCAATAACCGGAGATGCCTGCCCTTGATTATACAGTTCAACTTGTAAATAACCTGTTGCCATTTATGCCTCCATAAAGTAATAATATATAATTAATTTATTCAAAAATCTTGATTAGTTTACTCAAATGTTGTATAATTAATATATAAGTGAAAGGAGCATATATATGTTATGGAAAAGTGGTTTGGACTAGATAGTAAGTTTTACAAATTTGGAACTTTAATTGGGGATTTAATTATACTTACATTACTATGGACAATATGCTGTTTACCAATTGTCACAATAGGAGCTTCCACCACAGCCTTATACTATGTTACTACTCGTCAGCTTTCTGATAGAGAAGGATATGTTTCAAAGGATTTTTTCAAGAGTTTTAAGCAAAACTTTGTTGAAGCAACTGTTGTAACAATATTAATAGGTATAATAGGTGTAATACTTTATATCAACATTTATCTATTTAATCCTAACACTACAATTAACATAATTCTATACTTAATTCAATTTGTAATATTATATCAGCTCATAATATTTACAATATATGTCTTTCCAATACTTTCCCGTTTTGACTTAAAGCTTGGTGCTTTAATCAAAACAACTATATTTATGGCAAACAGACATCTGCTTACTACTATATCCTGTGCAGTATTGTTAGTAGCTACATTTTTCATTACATTTGAATACAGAATAGCTGTTATACTTTGTGCAGGTGTTTATGGAATTCTTACATCACTTATGTTTATGAAACTTTTTAGAAAGTATGTACCTGATATGGACAAAGATAGTCCCGAAAACAGGGGCTAATATTTTTGTGAATGGAGAGAGAATATTAAATGAACAAACCTATTGGTGCAAAAGTAAATCTTAATGATTTGTCAAATGAAGAAGTCCTTGAATTCAGATCATATATTGATGATATTTGGAATTCAGATACTGTTAGAAGACTTGATAAATATGAGCAACATCATAAAACATCAAGATTACAACATTGTTTAAATGTTTCTTATTACAGTTATAAAATTGCAAAAAAAATCGGTGCTAATCCTCGTATGGCTGCCAGAGCAGGTCTTTTACACGATTTGTATTGGTACGATTGGCATACAACTAAAACACCTCAAGCTCACGCTTTTTTACATCCAAGATTGGCTGTTAAAAATGCCACAAAAATATCTGAAATATCTGATAGAGAAGCAGATGCAATATTAAAACATATGTGGCCTTTATACTGGGGCATTCCTAAATATAAAGAGTCATATGCTGTTACATTAGCTGACAAGTATGCCGCTACACTTGAAATTGCTACGCAATGGAGTAAAACTTTTGGCAATGCTTCAAGTAAAACAGCAAAAAAATCTTTTACTAGAGTTAAGGCAGTATTTAGAGGATAAACTAAAAAATAGGATTACACAATTGTGTAGTCCTATTTTTTTCTACCTAAAATACCACTTACTATAAAAAGCAACACTAAAACAATTAAAACCTTATATACATTATCATAAAGCCAATAAATTATATATCCAATGCTCCTATTTAGTTTAAATTTAAAACCATTTACATTGTCAAGAACAGAAACAGGTTCTATATAATTTTCACTTTCTATTTCAGTTGTTTCAACAATTTTATTGGGATTTTCACTTGATGTTAAAGGCAAATATTGACTAAACACAGATTTAAAGCTATTATATCCTTGATTATAATTAGTTTTATCATTTCTTATTAGTTCAAGGGTGTTTTTATAATTATATACAGTTCCTTCAGCTTTTGGATAATCACTTTTATTCCAAATATGGTCTGTTTCAATTTGACTATCTGTTAAATTATAATAGTTGTACTCTAAAAAATCTAAACCTGTTGAGCCAATAGGGTCATCCCAAGTTAAATCCAAATGATAATATTCACCATCTAAATTAACTAAATTCCAAGCGTGTCCCTCACCCTTACTTGTACCAGATATTTTAATATTTTCAATATTACATAAGTTCAACAACACTTGAGTAGCATTGGCATAACCATCACAAACAGCCTTGCCATTGACTAAAGCTCCATAGGCAGTATAAACAGACAAATCATTGCTAGTATCATAATCTTCAGCGTATCTACAATTATTTATAATATAATTATGTATTAAAAACACTTTCATATAAGGTGGCATATCTTTAGCAATATTAGATGCTACAATTTCACAAGCCTTTTGTTCAAGAGTCTTTTTCATAGGGTTAAGTGTTTCTTTATTAAAATCATAAGTAAAATTAATAATAAAATAAGAATAATCCCCAACTTTAGTATCTAATGTTGATGCTTCATAGCCTTTATATCCCATAACAGCAATAGGACAACTATTTCTAATTTCATTTATATACTGACTAATATCTATTGATGTAGGTATATTTTTTGTAACAACACAAAGTCTACTATTGGTATAAAGCAATGTCTTTGTTATTAAAGTTTTAAATTCATCTTTACTATAAGCTACATATACATCATTAATATCAACATCATTATTGCTATAAACAATACTTATATTTGAAGAAAAAGAATTATACTTGCCACTATATCCTTTATAATATATGGCTACTCTAGGGTCATAGTCAAAAGCATCATTTAAAACTTTATCCATATTGCTGCAGTCAGCCTTTATTTCTGATTGAAAATTTTGTATTTTACTAGCTATTTCAGACGGCTCATAAGCAAAAACTAATTTGCAGTTAATTAAAATAAAAATTAAAGTACAAAATAATCTTTTCATTTGTCCTCCTTTTAAATGTATTCTTATATAATTATGCCATTTTCCAATTTAAATTTCAAGTATATAAATTTAAATTGAATAAATACTTTAAAACCTTTCCTTTATCAATTTATCACAACAATAAATTATTATTGATTAGTAATTTATTATATGTTAAAATAGAATAAATTAAAAATAATTATGAATAATTAGTGAAAGAAGGATAACAATGAAATATTTAGTACTTTTATGTGATGGTATGGCTGACTACCCAGTACCAGAACTTGGCAACAAAACACCAATGGGTGCATCTTACACTCCTAATATGGACAAATTAGCAGAAAAAAGTGTTATTGGTCTTGTAAAAACTGTTCAAGACAATATGAAACCTGGTAGTGATGTTGCTAATCTTTCTGTTTTAGGATATGACCCACAGGTTTATTATACTGGTCGTTCTCCACTTGAAGCTGGTTCAATAGGCATTGATATGAAAGATACAGATGTTTCTTTCAGATGTAATCTTGTTACTTTATCTAACGAAGATAACTATGAAGATAAAACCATTCTTGACTATTGTGCTGATGATATTAGTACAGAAGAGGCTAAAGAACTTGTTGAATACCTTGAAAAGAATTTAGGTAACGAAGAATTTAAACTTTATAGTGGTGTAAGTTACAGACATTGCTTAATTTGGAATAACGGTACTATGGAAGTTGGTACTCTTACTCCGCCTCACGATATTACTGGCAAAGCAATTAAGGAATACATACCTACACATCCTAATGCTAAAAAACTTTACGATTTAATGGTTAAGTCTTATGATTTATTAAAAGACCACCCTGTAAATAAAGCAAGAGAGGCTAAAGGTTTAAAGCCAGCTAACAGTATGTGGCTTTGGGGTGAAGGCGTAAGAGCAAGCCTTACACCATTCACAGAAAAGTACGGATTAAAGGGTTCTATGATTTCTGCAGTTGACCTTTTAAAAGGTATTGGTAAATTTTCTGGTATGAATGTAGTTCATGTACCTGGTGCAACAGGATATATGGACACAAACTTTGAAGGAAAGGCTGAAGCTGCAATTAAAGAATTTGAAAATGGTCAGGATTTAGTATATATTCATATAGAAGCTCCTGATGAATGTGGTCATAGATATGAAATAGAAAATAAGAAAAAATCTCTTGAAATTATTGATGATAAAATTCTTGGACCGGTTTTAAAAGCACTTGATAAATATGATGACTACAAAGTATTAATTATGCCTGACCACGCTACTCCTTTAAGCCTTAGAACTCATACAAATGACCCAATTCCTTTTCTTATTTACAAAAAAAGTAATCCTACTGTTGGTGGCGAATTTACTGAAGAAGGTGCAAAGGAAAGTGGTATATTTATTGAAAATGGTTACAAAATTATGGAATATTTTATTAACTTATAATTTTAATAGTGTGTTTAAACAACACATTATTTAGAGTGTTAAAAAACCTATTTTAATGTAAAAAATTGAAATTTTTGAACAGCTAACTTAAATTAGCATCGCAGACTTTAATCCACAAGTGGAAATCGCATTTTCGCTGAGGGCTGGAACCTTTCTGTAATTCTGTAGTTATAAACACCAAAATTACAGAAAACTTGAGTGTTCCTTCCTTAACTAACTGAAATAAATGTGTGCATTTTTTCAAGGCTGTCGACTTTTTCGACAGCCTAAAACAGGGTGTTTAAATAGCACCCTATTTTTGAGGTTAATTTATGGAATTTATAACAAATTTTTTTAAACACATATTAAATAGATTGGGTATACTTTTAAGATGGATGGGATTTGCCATATATACTGGAGTAATTTTAGGTGTAATTGGTGCAATATTTTCAAATTGTCTTAGAAAAAGTATAGCAATGAGAATAGAAAGTCCTCATCTTATATTTTTATTGCCAGTTGGTGGTGTAATAATAGTAGCACTATACAAATTATTAAACTATTCTAAAGATGGTGGAACAGACCTTGTTTTAGAATCGGTACAATCAGGTAAAGAAATTCCACTAAAAATGACACCCCTTATATTTGCTGGCACAATATTGACACAAGCATTTGGCGGCTCTGCCGGTCGTGAAGGTGCTGCATTGCAAATTGGCGGAAGTGTAGGCAACCAAATAGGAAAACTTTTCAACATAGATAAAGCTGACAAAAAAGTATTTGTAATGTGTGGTATGAGTGCCGCTTTTTCAGCACTTTTTGGAACACCTATAGCATCTGCAATTTTTTCAATGGAAGTTGTAAATATTGGCATAATGCAATACTCTGCCCTTGTACCTTGTGTTATATCTTCTCTTGTTGCCAGTGCTGTAGCTGTAAGATTAGGCACAGTACCAGAACATTTTGTTGTAACAAATATATTAGATTTTTCATTTGTAACAGCCATTAAAACAATATTATTGGCTTGTTTATGTGCTGGAGTAAGCGTAATATTTTGTATATTATTAAAAAGTGTACGAAAATTTATGAGCTCATTTATACAAAATCAGTTTGGACGAATTGTTTTTGGTGCAACAGTAATAATCACTTTAACAGTTTTCCTAAATACTTGGGACTATTCAGGAACAGGAATGGAACTTATAGAAAAGGCAATAAATGAAAAATCTCATTCTAGTGACTTTATATGGAAAATGATTTTTACATCAATAACATTAGCAAGTGGCTTTAAAGGTGGAGAAATCGTTCCATCATTTTGCATTGGTGCAACCTTTGGATGCTTATTCGGATACTTATTTAATATGTCACCATCTCTTTGTGCATCCATAGGAATGGTATCTCTATTTTGCGGTGTAACTAATTGCCCTATTTCATCATTAATTATTGCATTAGAATTATTTGGAATGGATGCAATTCATTATTATATGTTAGCAATAGCCATAAGTTATATGTTATCTGGCTATTATGGCTTATATCATAGTCAAAAATTTACTTTATCTAAGTATCATATAAAAGAAATTGATAGTCAAGTTCACTAATTATTTAATCCGAAGTTTTATTATTGAAATATAATACTTCGGATTTTTCCAAGAAAAAAAGAGCTGAAAAACAGCTCTATTGGCAAATATGCACCAATAACTTCTCCAATTAATAAATTTTCAATATTTTTAACAAAATTTACTAATTATATATTATTTCTTCTCTTTAAATTTATTATACTACACAATTTTATTAATGTCAAGCCAATTTTTTTGTTTATTTTGTCTAATACATTTATATTTTTTGTAAACAAAAGGAGTGGACACTTGTCCACTCCATAAAATTTAAATACAATAATTGCTATATAAAATATAAATTAAGCTAAAATGCCCTTTATATACTCAGCAATTTCATCATTCTTGCAGTTAGCAAAGAAATATTCCTTAAATTTCTCACCACTTACAGCACCCTTTAATAAATCCTGATCAATGTTCTTAAGAACATACATAATATCTGTATGAGTAACCTTCTTAACTTCATCAAGAATTTTCTTATTTCTCTGCTCAGGTATTACTCTTTCCTTAGGATAACCCTGACCACTTTCACCAGAGAATAACTGCTCAAAAGTATACTTTAAGTTAAGCTCAGCACCCCAACCAAATCCCTTAGCAAATGGGAATGCAGCACAGTTACCATCATTAATCTGGGCAAACATATAACCATCAGAAGGGTCTACAATATGACCACATAATACACCAGGGAATGAATTACAAGCAAGCATAGCACCTTCACCAGTACCACAACCAGTTATTACAAAATCAGCTGCACCAGAGTTAAGTAAAATAGCAGAAAGAATACCACACTGAACATAAGTAAGCTGTGCATCATCTTCAGCTGTATACATACCATAGTTAAATACTTCGTGACCCTTAGGCTCAACAACGCTCTTAAGAGTAGAACAAATAAGCTCGTTCTTTGATGCCTGACTATTTTCATTAATTAAAGCAATTTTCATTTTAATTACACCTTTCATTTAAAATATTTTATATATTAACTATAAAGTAAATATCTAAATTTGTCAATAGCTAAAGCATCAATAAAACTATAATTAGCAAGCCTCCTTAAAAGGGTCAAACTTAGGTACTTTATATAAATAAATAATATTATTGCTATTTTGCAAAGTTCTTTTCAATGACTTATATCTCTTTCTTTTTCTAAGTTCTCTCTCCCTTGTTTCACTAATATTGTCAGCTAACAACCCAAAAGCAACAAGAAAACATATAGCAAAACCTGCAAAAGGCAATGTAATAAAAAGCATATTTTCATAGCTCAAATTATTAACCCAACTCAAACCAAAGTTTACACAATATATACAAACACAAGCAAAAACGCTAAATAATAAATATAAACAAATCTTAATTAATTTTCTATTTTTCATAATTCTCCTCCTTTTCTCGTTCATTTGTTCGTTTTAATAACATTATACAACATATTTTTATCTTTGTCAAATATTTGTTCTATATTTTTAAAATTTTTTTACTTTGATTTATTCCATTAATGTGATATACTTTAACTATAAAGTAATAAGTAGGAGGTTCTGATTTATGAAACTAGTTACATTTATTCACTTAGAAAAAACTT
>UMFG01000406.1_pt1 | contig 46816 bp, 39 predicted proteins | sample 1964961 | NCBI WGS metagenome assembly UMFG01 (sample SAMEA4836041, study PRJEB28245) | human gut metagenome | biome: gut microbiome; material: fecal sample | place: Denmark | collected 2008
TAATAAGTGGTGGTCATAGATTCTTCCTCGCCCTTGCTGGGGCGGTAGGCTTGTTCCGTAATGTCCGTCTTTCGGATGATTTCCGTGAAATGCGCGTGTGGCAATACCGCTTCGTCTTTGCCGTCCTCAAATTCCACGCCCGAAGCAGGGGTGAGAAACGGACGGATGACGTGCTTGTCCCAATGATTTCTTACATAACCGGGATTGTCATGCTCGTAACGGACAAGGTTCAGGATAAGTTCGGCGTCTTGGGCGCTCAGACTGGCCATTCTTTGACTTAATGCTTCATGGCCTTTCCGGATGAGGTCTTTGCGGAGTTCGGCGAATGATGGCTTTACTGCCAGTGACTCTACTATTTCGTATAGCATCGGAAGCGTTTTTCCGTCATATCCGCAGCTTTCCAACATACCGATGAGCCAATCGACAGCTCTTGCTTTACGGGTACCGATGGTTTGACGGTCGCCTTCGGTATTGTGCAGGCGTACGACTTGAAAGTTCCAGACATTAGGAATGGAAACGGCGAAATGACGGTTTGAGTCAATAGCTTTCATGTTGAAAACCAGTCTCCGTTCTTTGTGGAAACGGGTCAAATATCCTTCGCGGCCTTTCAACGGGCCGTCCAAGACCTTGACAATCTCGTTCGGCTCGCCGGTTTTCGGGTTAAAAGCGTAATTATTATAAGGACGTTCCAGGACGATGACGTGTTCCGCATAATTTTCGTTGAAATCCTTGAAGAAACGCATCTGTCCTTCGGGTATGGTCAGGAAGCAAGCCTTACGTCCGGATGCCGTTCTGCGTTCATACAGGATAGTGCCGTCCGGGTACTGCTTGTCGATGAAATCGACCAAAGCTTCTTGGGTAGAGAGGACAAATACATAACCGGCAAACAAGGGTGTCTGTGGCTTCCTGACTTTGTCTTCTAAATTTACTGTGGTATGAGCAGGGCAATATACCTCAAGGATATTATGAGTGTGTGACAGATGAGCCGAAAGCAAATCGGCCAGTTTCCTTTCCTGATGGCGAAGGGTGCGGACGACAAACCATTGGAAATCCACCTTATTTAGTTTGTCGTGACGATGCGGCTTCACGCTACGGTCTGTTTCCGTGTCGGTATGTTCCGGTATTGTCATTCTCGAACTTTGAAGTGCAATCCTTATTTTCCCCTCATGCCGGACGCATAAGAGTTATGGGATACCTTGTTTCAGGTGTAACGGTAGTATTCTGGAGGAACCTCAGCAACAAATACCTGCCGTTTTTATAGAAAGAGATGAACGAAGCGTGGTCTGCTTCATGAAATCTGTTTCCATATCCTTTGTTTTAGAATGGTTTATTCTCCCTTTTCAGGCGACCGCTTTTGTGCTGTTGCATAATATGAAGCGGCCACTTGGCGGCAAATCGTTTAAAATCAATACTGTTTTATAGTTTATCATCGTGATTTGTCTAACAAATGAGGGCTTGAATACATGTTTTTCAAAAAATATTTGCGCAAAGCGCTACAGATTCAGTTCTTTTTACTAACTTTGCCGCCAAGTGGCCGCTTCATATTATACAACCTCCATGGGAATCAAACTTTTTCTGTCGGTTGGGTTTATTTTAATATCTTGTCAATCATCTTCTTGTTGGCTTTCGTTACGGCCATGGTGTCGATCGAAGAAAGGTAGATTTGCGTGGTTTTCAAGTTCTCGTGTCCCAAGCCCGTGCTTACAATCGAAAGGTCATAACCCATGTCTCGCATAGTGCTGGCCCAGGTGTGTCGCGCCACGTAGGTCGTAAGCGGAATGCACAAGCCTGCCATCCGGCCTATTTTCTTTAGATTCCGATTGATGTTATGTTCTGCTTTTTCATATTGCCGACGCTCCGTGCCGTCGGTTCGGGTGATGATGGGCAACAAGTACGGACTGCCAACCGTCAAATGGGCATATTCCTCGACGATAGCCTGCATGGAGGGTTCCCAACCGATGCTTAGACTTTGCCGCGTCTTTTTGCGATTGTATTGCAATACGCCGTTACGGATGTCGGACTTTCGTAGATAGGCAAGGTCTATGAACGCCATTCCTTGCAGGTAAATGCTCAGGATGAACATATCCCGGGCAAAGGCGAGGGGCGAGTGGCAGGGCAGGCGGAGGAGCCTGATGGTCCGGACAGACTCTAACGGGATGGCACGTTTGGCGGTTTTGGCAAAGCCGGTGAATACGTGGCGGAAGATGCCTTTATCCGTAGTCAGACCCATTTCGACAGCTTTGCGGTAAAGGGTACGGAGGCTGCGCAGGTAGCATGAGGATGAATTGCGCTTGAGTCCGCAACTTCTCAACCATGCCTCATATTGGGCAATCGTTTCCTTATCCAAGGCATCGGGTGCCATGTCTTCTCCTTGGCGGAACCGGATAAAGCTGTTCAATGCGTCACGATAAGTCTTGGCCGTTCCCTGCCGGCCTGTCTTTTCCTTTTTTGCGGCCATGTCGCGGACGAAACCGAACCATGTCTGGCAGGGCGGTAACCGCTTGTAGGCCGATACGATGTCTTCCGTGCTATATTCCACCCTTGCTGTTTCCTTGTCCGTGATGATGGCCGTAAGTTGTTTGGTATTCCACTGCACTTTGGAAGCCGTCAGTTGCAGGAAAGCCTGCCTTTCCGGCGTGCCGGTGATTCGGATAAAGGAGGTGGTATCATTCCATTCGTCCTGTCGTATATGGAAATCGGTATAAATCATTTTCACCACCCTGCGATGAATCACTTGGAAATACAAGGTTCCTTCTTGCCCTTGCGTGACGGAAGGGCGGAATTTCAATTTGAATGAGGCCATAATGAATTTTACTTTAAGAATGATAATAAGTTGTATAGTCATTTATGATATAACGGTGATGCCCGTGTAATCCCGGCCGTAAAGGAGCCATTCCTTATTGCATGTCCTTCTCCCAGAGTTTTTGCAAAAATATCCTTCATCTTTCAGGTGCTATGTTAAGTCTTTCATTACGTATATGTTACGTCCTGAAGGATATTCCAGGTATCTTTCAGCCTGGCTTCATTTCGTTTGGCTGAGAACGGAAAAACGTTTGGCTGAGATTGAAAAATCGTTCGACTGAGATTGAAAAAACGTTTGGCTGAGAACTTTTTACCGCTTTCCGTCATGGAAGGTCGCTGAAAGATGCCTGGAATATCCTTCAGGACGTAATTTATTGTATGACAGTTGTTTGTCTTGCGCCCTGAAAGATGAAGGACATTTTCGCAAAAACTCTTGGGGGAGGAGGCGTACGGGGTGAAAGAGAGCCGCTTCTTCACTGAATTTCTGCCGGTAGGTTTCGCTCACGTCCGCAAAGGAGGGGTAACCCACTATTTTTTAAGGATAAGACACCGTGAATCAGTATAAAATTCGTATCTTTGTGCCTTAAACGTATATAAGTATTAAGACTATGGCTGAAACGAAAAGAATCAAAACCGCATTGGTGTCGGTCTTTCATAAGGACGGGCTGGACGCTTTGTTGAAGAAGTTGCATGACGAAGGTGTGAAGTTCCTCTCTACGGGAGGTACGCAGAAGTTTATCGAGGAGTTGGGTTATCCTTGCCAGGCCGTGGAGGAAGTGACGACTTATCCTTCTATTTTAGGTGGGCGCGTGAAGACGTTGCATCCTAAAATTTTCGGCGGCATTCTCGGGCGTCGCGGGTTGGCTGAAGACCAGGCACAGATGCAACAATATGAAATACCTGAAATCGACCTGGTTATCGTAGACCTTTATCCGTTCGAGGATACCGTGGCGAGCGGTGCATGCGAGGCGGACATTATCGAAAAGATAGACATAGGCGGCATTTCGTTGATTCGTGCCGGTGCCAAGAATTTCAAGGATGTGGTGATCGTGCCGAGCAAGGCTGAATATGGGCCGCTGTTGGATTTGCTGAACCGGAAAGGGGCGCAGACCGATGTGGAGGATCGCCGCTGGTTTGCCACTCGTGCGTTCGGCGTGAGCAGCCATTACGATACGGCCATACATGCTTATTTCGAGAACGGAAAGTAAGGGATAGCGTTTGAAGGTAACGGATTTGGAAATATTAAAATGAAGTGAAGGGCTGATGGGATTCTTTTCTTTTACTCAGGAAATAGCAATGGACTTGGGGACGGCCAATACCATTATCACCAGCGACGGTAAGATTGTGGTGGACGAGCCTTCCGTGGTGGCATTAGACCGGCGTACGGACAAAATGATCGCCGTGGGAGAGAAGGCCAAGTTGATGTATGAAAAGACGCATGACAATATCCGCACGGTACGGCCTTTGCGCGAAGGAGTCATCGCTGACTTTTATGCCTGCGAACAGTTGATGCGCGGGCTCATCAAGATGGTGCATACGGGCAGCCGTCTGTTTTCTCCTTCCTTGCGCATGGTGATAGGCGTTCCTTCCGGTTCTACGGAAGTGGAGCTGCGTGCCGTACGGGATTCGGCGGAACATGCCGGGGGACGGGATGTGTATCTGATTTATGAACCGATGGCGGCAGCCATCGGCATAGGAATCGACGTGGAGGCTCCCCAAGGCAACATGATAGTGGACATTGGCGGAGGTTCCACCGAAATCGCTGTAATCTCCTTGGGCGGTATCGTGTCGAATAATTCCATCCGCATCGCAGGGGACGACCTTACGGCCGACATCCAGGAATACATGAGCCGCCAGCATAATGTGAGGGTGAGCGAGCGCATGGCCGAACGTATCAAGATTCACGTGGGAGCAGCGTTGACGGAATTGGGCGAGGACGCTCCGGAGGATTATATCGTGTACGGACCGAACCGTATTACGGCCCTGCCGATGGAGGTCCCGGTGTGTTATCAGGAGGTGGCGCACTGCATGGAGAAGAGTATCGCCCGTATCGAGACGGCTGTCTTGAGCGCGTTGGAGAATACGCCGCCGGAATTGTATGCCGACATCGTGCACAACGGTATTTACCTGACGGGTGGAGGAGCTTTGTTGCGTGGTTTGGACAAACGGTTGACCGACAAGATCAACATTCCGTTCCACATCGCCGAAGATCCGCTACACAGTGTGGCCAAAGGCACCGGTATAGCATTGAAGAACGTGAACAACTTTTCTTTTTTGATGTAACCCGTGCAGGGCTTATTCGATTTTCTGAAGAAATATAGCTATTGGCTCCTTTTCATCCTGTTGGAAGGAGGTAGCCTTTTGTTGCTCTTTCGTTTCAATCTTTATCAGGGAAGTGTATGGTTCACTTCTGCCAATACCGTTTCCGGACGCGTGTTGGAGTGGGAGTCGGATTTCCTGTCCTATATTGCTTTGGGTGAACGGAACAAAGACCTGATGCGGAAGAATCTGGTGTTGGAGCAGCGGGTCAGGGCACTGACGGAGTTGTTGGACCGTGCGGAACACGATTCCACCTATACGGAAATGCGTCAGAGGGAACTGTTGGACGGTTTCGGCATGGTGCCTGCCGAGGTGGTAAGCAACAGTGTGAACAGGCATAATAATTACCTGACCATCAACAAAGGGGAGCTGGATGGCGTGAAACCCGAGATGGGGGTCGTGTGCGGTACGGGCATTGTGGGGATAGTCTATCTGACTTCGCTCCATTATGCGATTGTCATGCCGCTGTTGAACAGCAAGTCGAATATCAGTTGTTGTTTGCGGGGAACCGATTATTTCGGTTATTTGCGTTGGGACGGTCGGCATCCTTTGTATGCCTCTCTGGGCGATATACCCCGCCATGCTCGCCTGAAAGAAGGCATGACGGTAGAGACCAGTGGTTTCTCTGCGGTTTTTCCGGCAGGGCTGTTTGTCGGCAAGGTGACGAAGGTGGAAAATTCGGAAGACGGGCTTTCTTATAAGTTACAGGTGAATTTGAGTACGGACTTTGCCCGGTTAAGGGACGTGTGTGTGCTTACGACGCCCAATCGGGTGGAGATAGACAGTTTGCAGCAAAAGATAGAATCAGAAAAATAAGGCCGATGTATGATGCAGAGTTTTTTCAGTAGATTGTTGTGGGCATTCATTTTGCTGGTTTTTCAGGGATTGGTATTCAACCATATCCACTTTTTCGGTTATGCTACTCCTGTCATATATGTGTATATCCTTTGTCTCCAACCGTTGAACACCTCGCGTTATGCGTGGCTGTTGTGGGGATTTGCAGTCGGGCTCGGAGCCGATTTCTTTTCCGAAACGCCGGGTCTGGGGGCTGCATCCATGACTTTGACGGCCTTGTGCGCTCCGCCACTTTTGCGGTTGTTTACGCCCAAAGACTGTCTGGAAGACATGGTGCCGGGCTACCGGACGTTGGGAGGATGGAAATACATTGGGTATGTGACGTTACTTGTACTGTTGCAGCAGGCGTCCGTGATGATGCTTGAAATCTTTTCTTTCTTCAGTGCTTTGGACATGCTTTATACTTATTTGGGCAGCAGCGCGCTTTCCATTGTGCTGATATTGGTATTGGAGAGGATGCGAGGTAATAAATAGTTGGAAGTTTCGGACAGAAGGGATGGCTGATTATAATAGGGAAAAGCGTAAATATGTAATAGGGGCGGTGGCTACGGGCATCGTCCTCATTTATATTGTCCGGCTTTTCACATTGCAAATCATGAGCGACGATTACAAGAAGAATGCCGACTCCAATGCTTTCCTAAAGAAAATCCAATATCCTTCGCGGGGAGTCATCACCGACCGCAACGGGAAGTTGTTGGTCTACAACCAACCTTCGTATGACATTATGGTGGTCATGAACGAGCAGCAGGGGGTGGACACGTTGGATTTGTGTGCGAGCCTCGGAATAACCAAGGAATATTATATCAAGCGGATGGACGAAATCAAGGACCGGCACCGCAATCCCGGTTATTCGCGTTACACCCAGCAGCTTTTCATGAGCCAGTTGTCTTCCGAGGAGTTCTGCGTGTTTCAGGAAAAGCTGTTCCGTTTTCCCGGTTTTTATGTGCAACGTCGTTCCATCCGTCAATACCAATCCCCGTATGCCGCATTGGTCTTGGGGGACATCGGTGAGGTGTCGCCTGCGGATGTGGAGGAAGATGAGTATTATCAGAATGGTGATTTCATCGGCAAGCAAGGTGTGGAACGTGCCTACGAGAAGCAGTTGAGGGGCGAAAAGGGGATACAAATACTTTTGCGTGATGCCCGGGGGCGTATCAAAGGGCGATACATGGACGGAAAGCTGGATACCAAAACTGTGCCCGGCAAAAACCTGACTTTGGGACTCGATCTGGAATTGCAGGCGCTCGGCGAGCGTCTGATGGAAGGCAAGCTGGGCAGTATCGTGGCCATAGAACCTTCTACCGGCGAGGTGTTGTGCATGGTGTCTTCGCCTACTTACGATCCCCGTATGATGGTGGGCCGGCAGCGTGGAAAAAACCATTTGGCTTTGAGCCGTAATCCGCTGAAACCCTTGCTGAACCGTTCCATCATGGGGCAGTATCCTCCCGGCTCCACATTCAAGACCACGCAGGCGTTGACTTTTCTTCAGGAAGGCATCATTACTCCCGAAACGGCTTACCCTTGTTACCATGGGTTTATTTATCGCGGACTGAAAGTGGGATGCCACGGACATGCGGCACCGGCCAAGTTGGTGCCGGCCATTGGAACTTCCTGCAATGCTTACTTTTGTTGGGGACTCTATTACATGTTCGGCAACCGGACGAAATACAAGAATGTGCAGGAGGCCATGACGGTGTGGAAAGACTATATGGTGTCGATGGGGTTCGGGTATAAGCTCGGTATCGACCTGCCGGGAGAGAAACGGGGATTGATTCCGAATGCTCCTTTTTACGACAAGGCTTATCGTGGTTCATGGAACGGGTTGACCGTAATCAGTATTTCCATCGGACAGGGCGAAGTGAACGCCACACCTTTGCAAATCGCCAATCTCGGTGCGACAATAGCCAACAGGGGATACTTTATCACGCCGCACGTGGTGAAACAAATACAAGACGAGCAGATAGACACGCTTTACACCCGGCGGAGGTACACGAAGGTGGAAGCCCGGCATTACGAAACGGTGGTGCAGGGGATGCGGAGGGCCGTATTGGCCGGGACTTGCCGTAAAGCCAACATTCCCGGCATAGAAGTCTGCGGCAAGACGGGTACGGCACAGAACCGTGGACACGACCATTCCGTGTTTATGGGATTCGCCCCGATGAACGACCCTAAGATAGCCATTGCCGTGTATGTGGAGAACGGCGGTTGGGGGGCAGACTACGGTGTGCCTCTCGGGGCATTGATGATGGAACAGTATTTGAACGGCAAACTCTCGCCCGAAAGCGAGAAATTGGCGGAGATGTATCAACAAAGACATATCGGTTATGGTACGGCGGATAGATGAAAAGGAAAAAGGCGTGTGGCGTTCATTGGATTGGTGGACCATCCTTATATATATGGCCTTGCTGGCGTTCGGTTGGATCAGCATTTGCGGAGCCAGCTACGATTTTGACATGGAGGGGAACATCTTTTCATTCGATTCCCGTTCGGGGATGCAGATTATCTGGATAGGCACTTCGTTGGCATTGGGCTTTATCCTTTTGATGCTCGACGGGAAGTTGTACGATACCTTTGCATACGTCATTTATGCCCTGTTGCTTGTCTTGCTGTTTGTCACACCTTTCTTGGCACGAGACATCAAGGGCTCCCATTCGTGGATAAAGATAGGACCTTTCAGTTTACAGTCTGCCGAGTTTGCCAAATGTGCCACGGCATTGGCTTTGGCCAAATTCATGTCTGCTTACGGATATAATATTTCGCGGTGGAAAGACTTTTTGGTGACGTTGGCCATTATTGTCGTGCCTATCGTCCTGATTATTTTGCAGCGGGAGACCGGTTCGGCTTTGGTCTATCTGGCCTTTTTCCTGATGCTTTATCGGGAGGGGATGCCCGGTGCCGTGCTTTTTACCGGGGTGTCGGCTGTGGCTTACTTTGTGGTGGGCGTACGTTTCGAGCACGTCATGTTAGGGCATATCCCCACCAGCGCCGGAGAATTTCTGGTGTTGATGATGGTGATTCTTTTTACGATCGGTATGGTGCATGTCTATTGTGACAAGGTGTCGGTGGAACGGAATATCCTGTTTTATGGTGTGGGCGTGATAGCATTGGCTCTTGGCTTTTCCGGCTTTGTCATTCCCTTCGACATCACCTGGATTTTGATTACGGTATGCGTGGCCATGATCTTGTATTTATGCTATGTGGCTTTGAGCGAGCGTGTCACGCGTTACTTTTATATTGCCTTGTTTGCCTTGGGTTCCATGGCTTTCTTTTATTCGGCCGATTACGTGCTGAACAGTGTGATGGAACCCCACCAAAGGGTACGTATCAACGTGCTTTTGGGCTTGGAGGACGATCCTTCGGGTGCCGGTTACAATGTCAATCAGGCCAAGATTGCCATCGGATCCGGAGGATTACGAGGAAAAGGCTTCCTGAACGGAACGCAAACCAAGCTGAAGTATGTGCCGGAACAGGATACCGATTTCATTTTCTGTACGGTCGGGGAAGAAGAAGGGTTCTGGGGTGCGGCCGGAGTATTGGTGTTGTTCCTGGTGCTCATTCTCCGCTTGATTCACTTGGCCGAGCGCCAACCCTTTGCCTTTGGGCGTATCTATGGCTATTGTGTGATGAGTGTTTTCCTGTTCCATGTGTTTATCAACGTGGGAATGGTGTTGGGACTTACGCCGGTTATCGGTATTCCGTTGCCGTTCTTCAGTTACGGAGGTTCATCCTTGTGGGGCTTCACCATCTTGTTGTTCGTATTCCTGCGTATAGATGCCGGACGCAATCTGGCCAAGAGGGATTAAGGCTTTAGCGGCTGATGAGGACTCCCACATCGTGTATGCCCGGAAGGACTTCCCGTTGCATGAGATGTATGATGCGGACTTGTCCGGTTTGTCCACGGCGTAACGCCATGGGAGGAACCGGTACGTCGTATTGGTACATATAAATGCCTTTGCCCATGCGGTGGGTGACAGGATCCATCAACTGGCATTTCACCGTATCGCGGCGTAGGGTGTCCGGGTGGGAAAACTCCCGTTCCACTGCCAACCAGATAACGGTGTACGGATATGAATCGGTTGAGCGCAATCCCAATTCGAACTGATACGTAGCCTCTGCCCGCACCGTGTCGATGTCGAATGTGAGTGTGTCCCGCCTGCTCCATCCTGACCCGGGAACGTGGCGGTATGAATGGTAGATTACATGCTCATTACAGCCCGTAAGCGACAAGAGGGCACCTATGGCTGCAATGAGCTTTGGAGCGTGGAGGATGGTCATGGTCATTCCGTCTTTTCGGCCGGTGTGCTTGGGGCGGGTTTAACGGGCTTTTCCGAACGGTTTCCCCTGTCCCTTTTGCGTTTTTCCTTGCCGGGGCGGTTTTCGCGATTGCCTCCCTGTTCCCCTTTGTATTCTTTGTTGTCCCGTCTGCGGTTACGGCGGTCTTTTCCTGCATTCTCTTCCCTGCGTTCCGTGCCCTGAGTCTCTTTGGAGGATTGTGGGCCGCGAGGATTGCCGTTGTCTCTGCGTTTGCCTTTGTTTTTCCGCCTTTTGTCGAACCGTGTCAGGCTCTCTTGTTCCACGAGGTCGGCCGTTTTGGCCGGTTCTGCTGCCTCCCCGCTTTCCAAGCGTTGGGGCTTCTCGCCCCGGCGGTTCATGTTGATGATTTCGAACACCCTTGCGGTAGTGAGGGTGACTAAGTTAGCCGCCAGATGTTTGTCGGTGGAGTAGGTGACTAATCCGGCCAGGATGTCGGCTTTGAAGAAATAATATTCCGCATCTTGGGTTTGCAATGTGATTTCCTTGCTCGGCAGGCGTTTTCCGGCCTCCACGTAAGTGTCCACCTCATAGTTCATGCAACATTTCAGTTTGGCGCATTGCCCGGCCAGTTTCTGCGGGTTCAGCGAAATGTCCTGATAGCGGGCAGCTCCGGTGGAGACGGAAACGAAGTTCTTCATCCACGTGGCACAACACAATTCCCGCCCGCACGGGCCGATACCGCCGATGCGTCCTGCTTCCTGCCGTGCACCGATTTGTTTCATCTCGATGCGTACGCGGAAAGTTTCGGCCAATACCTTGATGAGTTGCCGGAAGTCCACGCGTCCGTCCGCGATATAGTAGAAAATGGCTTTGTTCCCGTCGCCTTGGTATTCCACATCGCCGATTTTCATTTGCAGTCCCAATTCCTTGGCAATCTGGCGCGAACGTATCATGGTGTCGTGCTCACGGCTTTTGGCCTCTTCGTACTTTTCCATGTCCACCGGTTTGGCTTTGCGGTACACCCGTTTGATTTCCTGTTCTGATTTCAGGTTGGCCTTCTTGATTTGAAGGGGGACGAGACGTCCGGTGAGAGTGACCACACCGATGTCATGCCCCGGAGTGGCTTCCACGGCCACGATGTCGCCTTTTTCCAACGGCAGACGGTTGCTATTGTGGTAATATCCCTTGCGCGTGTTCTTGAACTGCACCTCCACGAGGTCGGTGGCTTCTGCATTACCCGGGATGTCTGCCAGGTAATCGTACGTATTCAGTTGTTTATTTTGTCGTCCGCAACCTTTGGCGCAAAGTCCCCGGCACGGCCCGTTCAGTTTGAATTTTTCCTCCATTCGTTGTAGGTTTTTGATATATATTATTGTATGAGCAGCACAATCATCTTCAGGGCAAAGTCGAAAAATACGATTCGTGGGTTGACATTTTGCTCGATGTCCCGTTGTGCGTCGCTCAGTTCGTCCATGATTTTGATGACGTTCCGCTCGTTGACGAAACGTGCGAAGTTTTTGGCGAAATCCCCTTCCTGTGCCGTCAGGTAGTTCAGTTCCGGCCTGCGGAAGTTATAGATGAAGTTTTCGCGCACCAACCGTTGGCAGTACGTCAGGAAGTTCTTTTGCCTTTCCCGTCCCATGCCGGCAATCTGTTCGCTCCATTTCCGCATGTCCTTGATTTTGCGTTGGTAGCTTAACCGCATCAGCATGACGAAAAGGTCGAAGAAGAGCAAGTTGTCCCGGCTGGCATCCAGGCTTTTCAGTGCTGCGGTATAGCTGCCTCTGGCATTGCGTGCGAGAGCTTCCACGTCCTCCGTGGGATGGGTTTTGCGGAGGGCTTCCACCAAACTTTCGTGGTCGATGCCCTTTACCTCGATTTGTTGGGTACGGCTCAGGATGGTGGGCAGGATTTTCTCCGGCTCGTCGCTCACCAAAAGGAAATTCGTTTGTTCAGGCGGTTCTTCGATGAGTTTGAGCAACTTGTTGGCGCATTCCGCATTCATTTTCTCCGGCATCCAGACAATCATGGCCTTACGTCCGCCCAAGGTGGATTTAAGTGCCAGTTTCCGCTGTATCTGGGCGGCTTCGGCCGCATAGATGAGTGCTTGTTGGTTTTCAGCCTTCATGTCGCCCAACCAGTCGTTCAAGTCGAAATAAAGCCCGGCTTGCAGCCGTTTGCGCCATGCGTCTATATACACGTCGCATACGGAACTTTCCGCCGTCTTGTATTTGATGATGGGGAAGACGAAATGGAGGTCTGGGTGTACGAAATGCGTGAAAGTCCGGCATGACGGGCATTCTCCGCAGGCATCGTGCGCCCCCGGACGGTGACACAGCAGGTATTGGGCATACGACACGGCTAAAGCCAGCTTTCCGCATCCCGAAGAGCCGCTCAGGAGCAGGGCATGCGGCACGCGTCCGGCTTGCGCTTCCTGAAGGAGGCGTTCTTTGATGTCTGTTTGTCCTACAACCTGGCTGAACATGGCTTTAGTAGATTTGACGTGCGATTTCGCGAATACTGTCCACGGCCGAAACGGTATAGAAATGGATGCTCGGCACGCCGTGACCGATCAGCTCGCGGCATTGTTCCACCGTCCACTCTATCCCTACTTGTTTGGCTTCTTCGTCCGTTTTACATTTTCCTATTTCCAAAGCCAAAGCCTGGGGCAGGTCGCAATGGAACGTTTTAGGTACTACGTTGAGTTGCGACAGTTTGGCAAACGGCTTGATACCCGGGATGATGGGGATGGTGATGCCGGCCCGGCGTGCACGGTCCACGAAGTCGAAATACTTCGCATTGTCGTAGAACAACTGGGTGACGGCGTATGCGGCACCCATGTCGGCTTTCTGCTTGAGCACGGCCAAGTCGGCTTCCGGATTGGGTGCTTCCTCATGTTTTTCTGGGTAGCAGGCTACGCCGTATGAAAATGACGTACCGGGAGACTTGATAGGTGAACCATCGACAAAGAAACCTTCATTGAAACGGTTGATGTGCTCGATGAGTTCCGTGGCATGCGAATAACCGTCGCCCGTGGGACGGAAGGCCGGGTCTTCCTTGGCTTTGTCACCGCGCAGCACCAACAAGTCGCTGATGTCCAGGAATTGCAGGTCGAGCAACATGTACTCCGTATCCTCACGGGTATATCCGCTACATAGGATGTGGGGCACGACATGTATGTCGTAATGCCTTTGGATGGCTGCCGCTACGGCTATGGTGCCGGGACGGCGGCGGATGCGGAGGCGTTGCATGATGCCCCCCCCTAAGTCCTTGTACACATACTCGCTGCGGTGGTTGGTAATGTTGATATACGCCGGGTTGAACTCCCTGAGCGTATCTATGGTATGGAACAACCGGTCTATGCCTGCTCCTTTCAACGGAGGCAGTACTTCGAAAGAAAAAGCCGTTCCTTTATGGTTCTGAATCAAATCAATGACGTTCATCCTTTCTTCGTTTGTACAAAGATACGCAAAGAATCTTAATATGCAGGTAAAAAGAGGAAAGGAATGATATGTTTTTTTCAAAAGCCGATATGGAGCCGGCGCATTTTCCAATCTTCGCACAGCCCCATATCGGCTTGAAAGTTAACGGGCGGTTTGCACTTCTCCGTACAAGGCGTTCACGATGGCACCTTTCTCCGCATTGAGTTTCCCGTACCGTCCTTGTTCTTTGACAAAAAGTTTGCGGGTACTTCCTTCATGGTAAAGGGAGTACCCGCAAAATACGTTTATAGAGATTCGTGCCCGAGGTTTTATTTCTTCACCTTGAAAATCACGAAGTTCTTGCCTTGAACGGTAGTTTTGATGACGTTGCCTTCTACTGCTGCCCATCCGTCCTGCGGAATGATGGCGTTCGGATGATCCAATGTGTTGTCTAAGGTGTAGTCACTGCAATCCAGGGTAACGGTTGCGGCGTTGCCTTCTATCTTCTTCAAGCCGTCGAACTTGATGTTCACGGTTTGTGCCTTGTCCGTTGTGTTGATGACCTTCACGATATATTCACCGGTGTTCTTGTCGAACACGGCACTGGTGAACAGGCCGTCCTCACCTTTGGGAGTGGGAGTGGCGAGCGTGGCCGGTACGACATTCGTACCCATGTTCTTGGCATACATCTGCTGTACGTAGTAGCTTACGGACTTCACGCTGCGGAGGTTGTCGAACCAAATCAGGTCGGGACGCCATTGCCAGCCTTCCACGTGGGCGAAAAGCGGAGCGTATGTAGCCATGTGCACGATGTCGGCGTTGCGTTCCAATGTGGTCATGAAAGCGGCTTCGTAGATAGAAGCGCCTGCGTGGTTCCATTTCATGCGGTTGCCGTGGTCGTGGCAGGCATATTCGCCGGCGAATACTTTCGGGCCGTTACGGTCGTAGTCGTCATAGCGGTTCATGCTGTTTTTGAACCAGTCTACCGGACGGTAGAAATGTTCGTCCACAAGGTCTACTTTCTGTTTCTTCATGTCTTCCCAACCGAGGTCGAACATTTTGCCTTCCGAGTCGGGACCGGACGAACCGATGATAAGGATTTCCGGATGGGCTTTACGGACAGCCTCCACAAAGAATTTCAGGCGGTCGAAATAGAACTTGTCCCACTGCTCGTTTCCGATGCCTAAGTATTTCATGTTGAACGGTTCCGGATGGCCCATATCGGCGCGTAACTTTCCCCATTTCGTATCAGTCGAACCGTTGGCGAACTCGATCAGGTCGAGGGCATCGTCGATGTAAGGCTTCAAATCCTCGGCATTGCAGGCCGCGTGGGCTTTCTCATTGTCCCAATTCTGGTACTGGCAAGCCATACCTACATTCAATACGGGAAGCGGAGCCGCGCCGATTTCCTCGCTCAGCAGGAAGTATTCATAGAATCCCAGACCATAGCTTTGGAAATAGTCCGGATAGTAACGGTTGGTAAAGGTCGACTCCCAACGGTTCTTGTTGAGCGGTCGATTTTCCACCGGCCCTACGGTATGCTTCCATTGGTAGCGCGTTTCCAGATTGGAACCTTCTACGATACAGCCGCCGGGGAAACGGAACACGCCCGGACGCATGTCGTATAAAGCTTGTGCCAGATCCTTGCGCATGCCGTTCTCATGTCCCATCCAAGTGTCGACCGGGAAGAGAGATACATGTTCCAAGTCTACGGTACCCGTACCTGAGCGATGTTGCGGATTGGAAAGGAAGATGCGCAGGTTGGCCTTGGCGATGGTACGGTTGGATTTCATGACCATCGTGTATTTTTTCCATTCTTTCGAGTCGATAACCAAGTCCTGACTGACAAACTGCTGTGCGTCATCCATCGTGTTCTGGTCGATGAACTGGACCATCAGCGTCACCGGCTTGCCGTCCGGCACGCGTGCCCATACGGAGAAACGGTATTCCGCATCTTTCTTCAGACCGATGCCGAAGAAGCCTTCGTTCTGTATGCCCGTCCACATATCGCCATGTCCGGCGTAACCTAAACGGACGTAATGCGGATTCTTATCGAAAGGGCCGTCGTTCTGCAACGTGACGTTGCCAAACATCTTCCAACCCATGTAATGGTCGGGGGCAAATTCAAAAGAACGGTTTTTGACGAGTTCGGCATACAAACCGCCGTCGGCTCCGAAGTTGATGTCTTCGAAGAACACGCCGTACATGGTCGGCTGGATGTCGGCTCCGATTTTTTTAGTCTGTACGGTCACGGTATTGTCTTGTGCGCAAACCGTGTACGAAGTTGCCATGAGCGCTACACCTGCAAGCAGAGAGTTGATTTTCATGATACAATAGAGCGTTAGTTAAATTAATAAATGATTTATCGCTGCGAAAATACTTATATTCTTTTAAAACCGCAACATCTTTTAAATGCTTTTTGTATTTTTGTTTTTAATTAGACAGAAAAGCAATGAGGCTTTTTCGTGCGGGAAATGTATGAAGTGGAATAAAAAGAAATTTGCGATTAAGCGAGGGCAGAGGCAAGCTTGCTCGTCTCTGCCGGGCGTGAGCAAATTATGCAAAACAGTGTGGGTGGCGACGGTAGGAATCATTTTGTGTGGATGCCTGCTTTTTTGGCCGACTTCGGAGAGGGCATGCCGTGAGGGCGTGGCAGAGGCTGTCACGGTGTCTTGGTATGAATTGGGAGTACCGGGAGGCGACACCTTGTATTTTAATGTCTTACGTACCGATTCCACCTTGGGAGGGCTTTCTGCAGAGCGCGAAACGGCACAGCGTGAATTTCGGGCCAATGCCTTTTTCATTTCCTATTCCGGCCGTTTGCTGACGGCTGCCGATTCCGTGACGAGGCCGGAACGGCTGAACCGTGAGGGCTTGCTTCCTGCCTTGCAGAAAGAGTCGCGACTGGTGTCTGTGCGTTTGGCCGGTTTTCGGAGGATGTTGGAGGAAATGGAGTATTACGGCCGTACGCATTCGGTGGTGGACGAAGGATTTCATGAAGTCATGGCTCATAACGAATGGGTGAAGGCGCAGTGTGGAGAACTGGCACGTTGCAAGCAAGCTTTGGACAGGTTGCTGGCCGCAGGGGGAGAAGATGCGTATTTGCGTGAGGAGCGGACGCTGCGTATTCATGCGAGGGCAGGCCGTGGTGCGGACGAGGTGTCGGTGGCTTGCCGACGGTTGGCGCAAAGGTCGGGAGGTCCGTCCGTGTGGCAGGCGGCAGGCGGTAAGTTGCCCGACGGTTGCCGCCGTTTTCGGTTGAATCCGTTTCCCTATGGTTGGTTTCATATCCTTTCGCCGTATTATACATGGTGGGGGTATTGGGGATGGCCGGGGGCGGCGTCCCGCAGGCAAAAAGCTGAAGCTTCGCCGGTGAGCATTCGGATGAAAGACGGTTGTCCGGAAATTCCTTTAATTCAAGGGGCAGAGGGTGCTCCTGTGTTCGGGCCTTGGAGGAATCTGAACGGTATGTGGGTCGGTGGCCGTTTTTATCCGGCTGCCGGGTTGTATGCCTTGAGTTTGTCCCATGCGTCTTGGCCGGAGTGTGTATGGGAAGATTTGAAAGCTTGGGTTTCCGGTTGGCGCACAGGGTTCCGTTTTGACTTTACCGGAGAAAAAGACGTGTCGGAAACATGCCCGGTCTACGGTACTTATACGTGTCGGGATACGCTGTTCTACGGACAGTTGGTCGGTGGCTTCCCGGAAGGTGAGGGGGTGATGCGTTATCCCGATGGCGGGGTGTACCGTGGCAGTTGGCATGCGGGCATCCGGAAAGGATACGGGGAGTATACCGACTCCTTGGGGCGCACGTACAGCGGATATTGGCGTGGGGATTCTTTGCGGCGCGGACGTCTTCGAGCAAAAGAGGGGACGTATGAAGGTCTCTTCAACCGACGGATGGAAGAGCATGGCGAGGGAGAGTTCACGGCGAACGACGGAGGGTACTATGTAGGGAAATGGAAGGACGGGCGGCGTGACGGCTTCGGCTTTTCAGTAGCTCCTCACGAGGTGGTCAAGTGCGGAGTGTGGGCGAAGGGACGGTTCCGGGGCGAACAAATGCTGTACCATTCGGAACGGATATACGGCATCGACATTTCCAAATACCAGCATGTGCACAAGCGGCGGGTGTACGGTATAGACTGGAGGAACCTGCGCATTACACGTTTGGGGCATACGGCAGACCGGAATGCGTTGGGAGCGGTGGACTATCCGGTCTCTTTCGTGTACATCAAATCCACGGAGGGGCTGACGGTGTTCAATCCTTATTATACGCAGGATGTGCGTGCCGCACGCCGGTATGGATTTCCGGTCGGAGCCTATCACTTCTTTTCCACCCGTCCGGCGATGAGCCAGGCAGACTATTTCCTGAAGAAGTCCCGCTTGCGGAAAGGCGACCTTCCGCCGATGCTTGACGTGGAGCTGTCCGACAGGCGGATTGCGGCGATGGGAGGCCGTGACGTGCTGTTCCGTGAAATGCTGGTATGGTTGAAAGAGGTAGGTCGCCGGAGCGGCACCACACCTATTATATATGTGAGCCAGGATTTTGTCAATCGTTATATGCCGTTCGCGCCGGAAGAGTTGAAAGCCTATCCCGTATGGGTGGCCCGTTACGGGGAATACAAGCCATACGTGCATTTGCTCTACTGGCAGCTCTCGCCCGACGGCCGGGTCCGCGGTATCCAAGGTGATGTGGACATCGACGTATTCAATGGTTCGGAGGAACAGTTCAAGAGGTATTTGCGGGCGCAAACCGTGAAATGAACAGGGCTTTTGCCTTTACGGTTGTGGGATGTGTCAGAAGACCGTTTGGGGTGCACCTACGGTTTTCCTGATCCATTCCGCCATGTCTTGCAGCACTTCCTGACTGAAATTCCCTTTTAGAAGTCCGTATTCCGAGGGATGCCCGGTGGGGGCTTCCGTGAACAGGTGGTTCAGGCCGGGATAAATGTGCGTGACGACTTGCGGGCTTCCTTTTGCGAGCGTTTCGATGGCTTTCTGGTTCTCTTCGGGCAATACTTGCAGGTCTTTTGCCCCATTGACGGCCCATACAGGGCATTGCACCCGGCTTAAGTCATGGCTCGGGTCATATTGTATGATACTGGCTATTTCCGGACTTATGGCTTGTCCGGTGAGTTGGCGGGCCTTGCGTCGGCGGATGCTGTCTGTGAGGTTTTCCCGGTAGGTGCCTTCGTTTATGCCGAGATGCTGCCAAATGGAGACCATGAGAGGAGTGCTCCTGTGGCGTGTGGAGTCGAGCGGAAGGGGGAGCGCCATGGTGCCGTACAGTTCCTCGTACAGGGTGCGCAGGCTGTCGCTTGTGGTGGCAGGGAGTTGCGAAAGGATGATCTTCTCGCATTGGTGCATCATCAGGTCTTTTCCCGGAATAGCGGCTCCGGCCAATGAAAGTACGAAAGCCACGTCTTGCGGACGTTGCGCGGCTATACGGAAAGCGATGGTGCCGCCCATGCTGTGTCCGGCCAGTCCGGTCTTACCGCGTCGGATGTCTTTCCGTCGGAGAAGATAATCCAAGGCACATTCCGCATCCGTGGCAGCGAGTTGCAAGGTGGCGTCGGCATAGCGGCCTCCGGACTTGCCGGTCCCGCGGTCGTCCATGCGGAGTACGGCGATGCCTTGCCGGGTCAGGCGGTCGGCTATCATGAGAAACGGTTTGTACTTCCATGCCTCTTCATTCCGGTCTTGCGGCCCGCTGCCGGAAATAAGGAGCACGGCAGGGAATGGCCCTTCCCCTTCGGGCAAAGTCAGTGAACCCGATAATTTTATGCCGTCTTTTGTCGTGACGCTTACCTCTTCTTCCCGGTAGGGGAAGGGCGGTTTTGGGGTGCCGGGCCTTTCCGGTTCAGACGACACACCGGCTTTCCGAGCCGTGCGTACCAAATTCAGCGGAAGGGACTGCCCGGCTTGCGTCACCGTCCCCTCTATCAGGGAGTCGCTGCGTACTTTGCCCATATAGCGGAACTGTATTTGTGGGATTTTCAGGGTTAATTCTCCGTCGGAAAGACATTCAGACGATTGTACTGGGAAACCGAAAACCCCTTGTGCAGGACTGTCCATGGTGGTTGTCGGTTGGCCGTTCTGCTGTCCGAAGTGGAACACGATAGGCATTGTCGTTTGCCCTATTTGTATTGAGCCTTTGAAGTCTCCTTGTGGGGCTTGTGCATATAATCCTATGGCCGTCCCATACAAAAAACATCCCAATATCATCTTTTTCATGGCGAAAAGGTTTTAAAGTCGATATTCAAAGTTAAGGTATTGAGGAAATATATGCAATCCGCTCGCGTTAAAAAATCCTTTTTAGAATAAGGGCTTTCCAGTAGGCTACCCTGCATGTTGAGGCAGGTCTCATGCGGCATGTCCCGCAGTTTTCCGTCGGTCGTGTGGATTTGTGCTTTTTGGATAAATGAAAGGGAAATGTGGGAAATGGGTGACGAAAGGAAAGTAAAGTGGCAATTTTTAGAAGAACGGGAGCGCATGGAAAAGTACTTTCAGGAAGGATTTCAGTCCTACTTATACACGCTTTTTAAGGTTTTAGGCTTGTTTTTCACTTTCCTGAAGCAAAATTAAGAATCAATTTCAGTCGATTCATTTTTCATTTGGCTGAAAAAACACTTTTTTTCTCCGCAGGACTTTTCGGAAAACTGCGCATGACGGTGTACAGACGGGGTGAAAGCAACGTACAAACGTGTGCAGGATACCCTATTGGATACTGATTGGTGGCTTTCGGAGGACAAAAAAGGGGAAGCATGATGTCATGGAAATACCCTGTTTCGTTGACGCGAGCCTTTTACTTGTGCGTAGGACGGAATGTCCCGGTGGTCAGAAAGTAAGCCTAAAAAAGCAAATGCTGACACACCGGCTTCCTCCCTGCCGTGCGAGAATCGCGTATTTCCGTCCGTGCCTTCCTTTGTGCCTGAATGGCGCAGTCTTGTGCGGGAGATGTTGACAATCTGACAAATTGATAGGTCGGGTGGGGTAAATGTGCGGGTATACGCGGAAAATATTAATTTTGCGGCATGGATGCGATAAATGACTATTATATGGAAGAGCTGGACCTTTCGGCTATGAAACGGTTTTTTTTGGAACAAGGGGAGCGGCGGATATTGGAAAAGCAGGATTATTTTGTGCGGCAAGGCGAACGGTCGGGGCGTGTGGCCTATGTGGAAGACGGCATGTTCCGTTTCGTGCGGACGGACACGAAAGGTGGGGAACATATCGTCGGGTATAGCTTCCGCGACAGTTTCGTGGCCGAATACACCTCGTGCCTTTGTAGCCGTCCGGCGTTGGCAGACGTGCAGGCTATCGTGAGAAGTACGCTTTACGTCTTGCCTTACGAAAAGCTGAGGCGTTACTGGGAAATGTCTCCTGAACATCTGCGTTTGGGGCGCATCGTGGCCGAGCAACTGTTCGTCATGACTTACCGCCGTTTAATGGACAGTTATTGTTGTACGCCCGAAGAGCGTTATATGGACTTGATGAGGCGTTATCCCGAACTGAAAGAACAGCGTCCGCTGAAAGAAATCGCTTCGTTTATCGGGGTGACGCCCGAAACGGTGAGTGCCATCCGGAAAAAATTGTTGAAGTCCGGAATTTCTTGAAATACTTCAAGGAAAATCCGGTGGCTCCCTTTTAACTTTGCCCGAAAATCGAAAGTGGAAATAAAACGTAAACGACAATGAAGAGAATTTTGATTGTGGGAGCCACGTCCGGTATCGGTGAGGGATTGGCTCGTTTGTATGCGGAACGCGGAGAGGTGAAAATCGGAGTGATGGGGCGTCGGTCGGGCCGTTTGAAAGACTTGTGTGCGTCGCGTCCGGATGTGTTTGAAGCAGAGGTGTGTGATGTGACGGACACAGAGGCGCTTCCGGTGGCATTGGAGCGTTTGGCGTCCCGCTTGGGAGGAGTGGATATTCTGGTGCTTTCTTCCGGGACGGGAGACTTGAATCCGGAGCTGGATTATGCCGTAGAGCGTTGCACGTTGGATACGAACGTGACGGGGTGGACTTGCGTGGCGGACTGGGCCATACGGTATTTTGAAAACCGGGGACAGGGGCATCTGGCAACTGTCACCTCGGTGGGTGGCCTGCGCGGCAGCGGGGCGGCACCGGCCTATAATGCCACAAAATCTTTCCAGATGAATTATTTGGAAGGGTTGCGTCAGCGTGTGGCCGTGCGGCGGCTGCCGATAGAGGTGACAGACATCCGTCCCGGTTTTGTAGATACGGCCATGGCCAAGGGGGAGGGGCTGTTTTGGGTCGCTCCGGTGGACAAGGCTTGTCGGCAAATCGCACGAGGTATCGACCGGCGGCGTAAGGTCGTATATGTCACCCGACGCTGGAGGCTGGCTGCTTGGGTGTATCGTCATATACCGGGGTGGCTGTATGTCAGGATGATGAAAGGATGAGGACCGGAATCCGCATTCGGAAGGCCGGGAAGTAATTCCGGTTGTAAATCAAGTAAAAAAGGTATAGGATATTTCCGGGCGAACGCTTATCTTTGCCGGGACATTAGGAGATAAAGTTTAAAAAAGACATGTATCGGAAGAAAATGATAAAGATATTGCTCGTCATATTGTGTGTCATTGCCGTGGCGATTGTGGCTGTGGTCCTTTTCCTTCAGACGCCGTCGTTCGGGCGTTTGCCGCGTGGCGAACGGTTGGAACGTATCAAGCGGTCGCCGAATTTCAGGGACGGGGAGTTCCGTAACATGGAACCTACCGTCCTGATGACTTCGGAAAAGGGGAAATGGGGGGCCATGCTGGATTTCGTTTTCAAAAAGTCGCCGGAAGGATTGCGTCCGGAACATCCGGTTCCGTCGGTGAAGACGGATTTGCGTGCACTCGACCCGGATAGGGAGCTTTTGGTATGGTTCGGGCATTCTTCCTATTTGTTTCAACTGGGCGGCAAGCGTATTTTGGTAGACCCCGTGTTTTGCGGTGCCGCTCCGGTATCTTTCCTGAATAAGCCTTTTCCGGGGACGGATATCTATCGTCCGGAAGATATGCCGGATATAGATTGCCTGGTGATTACGCATGACCATTGGGACCATTTGGATTACGGGACGGTGACGCGCCTGAAGGGGCGTGTCCGTAAGGTGGTGTGTCCTTTGGGTGTGGGCGAACATTTCGAGTACTGGGGCTACGAACCGGAACGGTTGGTGGAGTTGGATTGGAACGAGACGGCTACGTTGGGCGGCGGTGTGACGGTACATTGCTTGCCTGCCCGTCATTTCTCCGGCCGTGGTTTGCGGTCGAACCGTACCCTGTGGGCGTCTTTTCTGGTAGAAGCGTCGGGGCGTAAGGTGTACATCGGTGGGGACGGCGGCTACGGAGCGCATTATGCCGACATCGGGAAACGTTTTCCGAGGATAGATCTGGCCGTGTTGGAGAACGGGCAGTACAACGTAGACTGGCGTTATATCCACACGTTGCCCAAATACCAGCATGCGGAAGCCGAAGCTTTGGGTGCCCGACGGGTGCTCACGGTGCACCATTCCAAATACGCGTTGGCACGACATCGTTGGGACGAACCGTTGGAGAACGCACGCAGACTGGTCGAGGACAGCTCGCTGGAAGTCTTGTGTCCGATGATTGGAGAAGTGGTGGAATGGAGTGTAAAATGAGTTTTTTTAAATATAGGGTCATGAAACGTTTGTTTTTATTCGCGGTTTGCGCGTGGGCAGGTCTTTCCCTGTGGGCTTCCAGTGTGAAGGGACAGGGAACTGCTTGTGAGACACGGTCGGAAAAAGTACCGGCCAAAGTGTATATGATAAAAGAAATCAGTCCGGAGAACCTGATGAAAGTGTATGAAGCGCTCGGGCGGAAGGCTACCGGAAAAGTGGCGGTGAAGCTTTCCACCGGCGAACCCGGAAATAACAATTACCTCGATCCGGCATTGATAAAAGGGTTGGTGCAGAAGGTGGACGGCACTATCGTGGAGTGCAATACGGCCTACGGCGGCGGACGTTCCGATACGGAAAAGCATCTGAAAGCGGCCAAAGACCACGGCTTTACGGCCATAGCCCCGGTAGTCATCATGGATGCGGACGGAGAAGTTTCGTTGCCCGTGAAAGGGGGAAAGCATTTGAAAGAAGATTTTGTGGGAAAGGCGTATCCGGAATATGACTTTACCGTAGTGTTGTCCCATTTCAAAGGTCACCCGATGGGCGGTTTCGGTGGGGCTATCAAGAATATCTCCATCGGTATCGCTTCTTCTTCGGGGAAGGCTTACATTCATTCCGCCGGAAAAACGAAGAGCGTGAAAGAAGTGTGGGGCAAATTGCCTCCGCAGGACGATTTCTTAGAGTCGATGGCCGAAGCGGCCAAAGCTGTGGCCGACCATTGCGGCGACCGTATCTTGTATATCAGCGTGGCCAATAAACTTTCGGTGGATTGCGATTGCGTGGCCACGCCCGAAGATCCGAAGATGGGGGACATCGGAATCCTGGCTTCGCTCGACCCCGTGGCGCTCGACCGGGCTTGTGTGGACCAGGTACGTGCTTCGGAAGACCATGGAAAGATACACCTGATTGAACGCATCGACTCCCGGCACGGCATGCATACGTTGGACTATGCCGAGCAAATCGGGTTGGGCAGTCAGCAATATGAGTTGGTGGAGTTGAAATAGTTTTAAGAGGAATGCCGGAATCGTAGAAAGATACGATTCCGGAGAATTTATTAATACAAAATTAGAATATCATGAAACGCGCTGATTTATATTTTGCTTTGGTGGTGGCCGCATTCTTTGTACCTTTTTTCTTGTCCCGCACGCTTTATGAAGGGTATCAGTCGTTTAATGCTGCGCATGGTATGGTGATGAGCTTTGTCAAATTCTCCATACTGTCCACTATGGGTGAGCTGTTGGGTCTACGTATCAGTTCGGGGCATTACTTTCGTAAGGGGTTCGGCGTCTTGCCCCGTGCTGTGGTATGGGGCTTTTTAGGTATGGGCATCAGCATGGCTTTCGTGGTGTTTTCTACCGGAGTGCCTGCTTTTGCCGCCTATTTGGGTGTGGATAATCCCGCTGCCATTATGGAAGGTGCACTGAGTTGGGGCAAAGTGTTACTGGCTTTTGCCATCTCCGTTACCATGAACAGTATTTTTGCGCCCGTGTTCATGACGTTCCACAAAATCACCGACACGCATATCCTGATGACCGGTGGTACCCTGCGTGGCCTGTTCAGTCCCATACCTATGGGCGAGATTATGCAGGGATTGAATTGGCGTGTACAATGGGAGTTCGTGTTCAAGAAGACGATACCCTTGTTCTGGTTTCCTGCACATACGGTAACTTTCCTCTTGCCGGGAGAGGTACGCGTGCTTTTCGCGGCTTTGTTGGGAGTGGCTTTAGGTGTCATTTTGGCAGTGGCAGCCCGCAAGAAATAGCAGGTGAATCCGATTTTAATAGATTTATAATTGGCGTCTACATAAAAAGGCTAAATGTAGTATCTATAAACAAAAAGACAGTTTTCTGAAAAATGAAAACTGTCTTTCTTTCAGTGATTCGTTTGGGGCTCGAACCCAAGACCCCAACATTAAAAGTGTTGTGCTCTACCTGCTGAGCTAACGAATCGACCTCTATTATGCATCATTCCTGATTGCGAGTGCAAAGGTACGGCTTTTTCTGAGAATAGCAAAAGATTTGCCCGTTTTTTTTCATAATGGGGACTTTTTTTCGTAGAGATGATGTCTTTTAATCCTTTTCACCCTCCACGGAAGAGCTTTTTCCACTTTCAGCAGCATGCATGTGTTCTTCCTTTGGCGTGGACTCACCGTTGTGATTAGATGTTGTGGGGATGGGAGGGAAAGTATTGGAGGATTCGCTTGAAAAGGCTTGAGAAGATAAAGGACGTTTACGTCGCCTTTCTTCTGCCAGTATGACTTTGCGTTCGTCCCGCTCTATGAAGCGACGGTAATAGGAAAGCAGGAGGGTCGTCAAGGGAAGTGCGATGATGAGGCCGATTAAACCTAATAAAGAACCCCACACGGATAGCGACAACAGGATGACAGCCGGATTCAATCCCATGAGCTTGCCCATGATTTTAGGGACGAGAAACGCATCTTGTATGCTTTGTACGACGATAAAGACGATACAAGCCGAAAGTAAAATGAGCCAGAAATTTTCCCCTGTGTCGTTGGCTTTTAATAGGGCGAGCAAAACTGTGGGGATGAAGCCGAATCCTTGCATGTAAGGTACGAGATTCAGAAAACCGATAAACATTCCCAAACCTATGGCTAAAGGAAAGTCGATGATGAGAAACCCGATGCTGAACAGGATGCCTACCAGAAAGGCTACCAATGCTTGCCCCCGAAAATAAGAATTCATCCCATGTTGCACGTCGCCTACTAAGGCTGAAGCAAAGCGTCTGCTACGTTTCGGTATCAGCTTAATCCATCCCTCGGAGAGTTTTTCGTAATCCAACAGGATGAAGATCAAATAGAGCAAGGTAATACAGAGGTTGAGTATGACCATGATGAAACTGAAAGTGTGTGTCAGTAAGCTCCAAAGTTGGTTAACTGCAACTTTTAGTGCCTCCATGATATTGTTTTCGTGGAATAATTGTATGATGGAATTTTGGTCAATGTGCCGTTGTAAATATATCTCAATATCATGGGCTAAAGTTGAGTTTCCCGTCTCTTTGATAAGTTCTGCAACGATACTGCGGAATCTTACAAATTCAGAAATGGCCGGTGGTATAATAAGCCAAAAGAAGCCAACTATGGCCGCTAATATTAATAATAAGGTAACGGCGATGCACAGTATCCTGTTATGGAAGTGGAGTTTGTATTGGAAAAATTTTATCGTAGGATATATCATATAAGCTAAGAACCAAGCTACGAAAAATGGTAATAATACAGCTTTTAGCAGGTTGAGTACGTATATGGCCAGTCCCAACCCGGCTACAACCATCAATCCCCGGATAAACCGGTCGAACGTTATTTCTTTTTCAAACATAATGAAGCAGGAGTTAGACTTGATGTTTTAGATTATCTTTTTCTATCGCTTTTTGGTAACAGGCACGGCAGAGCGGCTCGTATGCTGTTTGTTCCCCTAAAAGCACTCGTTTCTCGTCGTCGACTGTACGGTGGGACACGTAGGCCAGCGCACCGCAACGCACACAAATGGCATGCACCTTGGTCACTTCGTCCGCTACGGCGCACAATCCCGGCATGGGGCCGAAAGGTACTCCTTTGAAGTCCAAGTCCAGTCCGGCCACGATTACGCGTGTGCCGCGATTGGCCAATTCATTGCATACGTCAATCAAGTTCTCGTCAAAGAATTGTGCTTCGTCTATGCCCACTACGTCCGTGTCCGAACCAAGCAGCAGGATACTGGCAGAAGAATCTACGGGGGTGGAGGGAATGGAGTTTCCTTCGTGCGACACCACGTCTTGTTCGGCATAGCGTGTGTCGATGGACGGTTTGAATATTTCTACGCTTTGGCGGGCGAACTCGGCTCGTTTCAATCTTCGGATCAGTTCTTCGGTCTTGCCGGAGAACATGGAACCGCAGATGACTTCAATCCGTCCTCTGCGCATCATTTCCCCGTTTCGTTCGGTTATCGGACTCATGTGCGGATGTTTTTGATTATAATTCTCTGCAAAAATAAGAATTAAGGGTGGATAATAGGATAAAAAAAGAGGCAAATTCGCAAACATCTGTTAAATATTGACGTGTGTAGCGTAGCGGATAATGTTTTATTCTTACTTTTGTCCATATTGACAATAGACTGATGGGAATCTTATATTTGGTACCTACTCCGGTGGGGAACTTGGAAGATATTACATATCGTGCTTTGCGTATATTGAAGGAAGCCGATTTGATACTGGCGGAGGACACGCGTACGACGGGTATTCTGCTGAAGCATTTTGAGATAAAGAATGCAATGTTGTCTTATCATAAGTTTAATGAGCATCAGACGGTTTCCAGTGTGGTCAGTCGTTTAAATGCCGGAGAGACGGTGGCGGTCGTATCCGATGCCGGCACTCCGGGTATTTCCGATCCCGGTTTTTTGGTGGCGCGTGAAGCCGTAAAGGCCGGTGTGGAAGTGATTTGTCTGCCGGGCGCCACGGCTTTTGTACCGGCTTTGGTCGCTTCGGGGCTTCCTTGCGACCGTTTTTGCTTTGAAGGTTTTCTTCCGGTCAAGAAAGGCCGGGCCACCCGTTTGGCGGCTTTGTCTTCAGAATCCAGGACCCTTGTTTTTTATGAATCGCCTCACCGTTTGGTCAAGACGTTGACACAGTTCGTTGAAACTTTCGGGCCGGAGCGCCAAGTTGCCGTGTGCCGTGAGATTTCCAAGGTGCATGAGGAAAGCGTGCGGGGAACGTTGGAAGAGGTGTTGGTTCATTTTACAGAAACGGAACCGCGCGGAGAGTTCGTCATCGTGCTGGCCGGATGCGAAGAGAAAGAGAGTAAGAAAAAGAATATGAACGAATAAAAATAGAAACGTATGAAAAAGATTTTTTTATGTGTGATGTGTGCAGCGGCTTTGACCGCATGTAACAACGGGGCGAATAAGAAAGACCAGGCTTTTGCCGAGGAACGGGATTCGCTGATGCAAGTCATCAACGACAAAGATACCGAATTGAATGAGATCATGGGAACGGTGAACGAGATTCAGGAGGGCTTCCGGCGCATTAATGAGGCGGAGGGACGTATCACCGTGAACGACGGGAATATGGAATCGGAAACTTCCAAACAAGCCATTCGGGAGAACATGCAGTACATTCAGGATGCCATGGCACAAAACCGGGACAAAATCAGTCAGTTGAAAGAGAAGCTTCGTACGAGCACCATCGGGGGGGATAAACTGAAAAAGATGGTGGACGACTTGTCCACCCAGCTTGAAGCCCAGAAGCAAAGGGTGCAGGAGTTAGAAGCACAATTGGCTGAAAAGGATATTGTGATAGCCCAACAAGGTGAGGCCATTACGTCTTTGAATGAGAACGTAAATACTTTGGCAGAGGAAAACAAGACCAAGACTCAGACCGTGACCGAGCAGGACAAGCAACTCCATACGGCATGGTATGTGTTCGGTACGAAATCCGAGCTGAAAGAGCAGAAAATATTGAAGGATGGGGATGTACTGAAGAGCAATGATTTCAATAAGGATTATTTCACGAAAGTGGATATCCGTTACGACAAGGAAATCAAGTTGTATTCCAAGAGTGCCAAGTTGCTGACCAATCACCCGGCCGGTTCTTATAAGTTGGAGAAAGACAACAAGGGACAATATGTGTTACATATTACCGCGCCCGAAACATTCTGGAGCGTAAGTAAGTATCTGGTTATCCAAGTGAAATAAGGCCGTTTTTTCTGCGGGGGAGGAATGTCCGCGCAGGTATTTTAGGTTTAAATGAATGGAAAAGAGGCTGCGTTTGCGCAGCCTCTTTTGCTTTTTTAAATTCCTCCCCTTTCTATTTGTTTTCCAACGGGGTTTTATGTATTTTTGTCACCGAATAAAGAAAGTTTTTTGAATGAAAGAATTTGTGATTTCCGACGCACAGGCCGAAACGGCGGTCCTGGTCGGTTTGATTACGCAAACGCAGAACGAACGCAAGACGAACGAATATTTGGACGAACTGGAGTTCTTGGCCCATACGGCCGGTGCCGTGACGGTGAAGCGGTTCACGCAGAAAGTGAACGGCCCGAACTCCGTGACGTATGTGGGCAAGGGAAAGTTGGAAGAAATCCGTGCATACATAGAGGCGGAAGAAGAAGCGGAACGAGAAATCGGTATGGTAATTTTCGATGACGAACTTTCTGCCAAGCAATTACGTAATATAGAAAAGGAATTGAAAGTCAAGATACTCGACCGTACGTCGTTGATACTCGACATCTTCGCCATGCGTGCCCAGACGGCGAATGCCAAGACGCAAGTGGAGTTGGCCCAGTACCGTTACATGCTGCCCCGTCTGCAACGCTTGTGGACGCACTTGGAGCGTCAGGGAGGCGGTTCCGGCTCTGGCGGCGGGAAGGGTTCCGTGGGGTTGCGCGGTCCGGGTGAGACACAGTTGGAGATGGACCGCCGTATCATCCTGAACCGGATGTCGCTTCTGAAGCAACGTCTGGCCGAAATCGACCGCCAGAAGACGACGCAGCGGAGCAATCGCGGACGTATGATCCGGGTGGCGTTGGTGGGCTACACCAACGTGGGGAAAAGCACGCTGATGAACCTGCTCTCGAAGAGTGACGTGTTTGCCGAGAACAAGCTGTTCGCTACGTTGGACACGACGGTGCGTAAGGTTATCATCGACAATCTGCCCTTCCTGCTGTCCGATACGGTCGGTTTTATCCGTAAATTGCCGACCGACTTGGTGGATTCTTTCAAAAGCACGTTGGACGAGGTGCGCGAGGCCGACTTGCTGTTGCATGTGGTAGACATCGCCCACCCCGACTTCGAAGACCAGATTCAAGTGGTGGAGAAGACGCTGGGCGACTTGGGATGCAGCGACAAGCCGTGCATGATTGTGTTCAACAAGATAGACGCTTATGACTGGGTGGAAAAAGAGGAAGACGACCTGACGCCGGCTACGAAAGAAAACGTGTCGCTGGACGACCTGATGAAGACATGGATGGCTCGCCGCAACGACAACTGCATTTTCATTTCAGCCCGTGAGAAGACCAATTTGGAGGAATTGAAGAAAGTGTTGTACGACAAAGTACGCGAACTTCACGTGCAGAAATACCCCTACAATGATTTCCTTTTTGAGAAATACGACGAAGAAGGGGCATAGGGCGGGGAAAACAGGAAATAGCCAAGCATGAAAACTTCGTTTTCGCTTGTCTCTGCGCTCGCCTTTCACTATCTTTGCAAGTACGAAACAAGAAATATCTCAATTTAAAACAAAAACGATTATGGCAAATGCACCTGAGTTCAAGTACGCTCCGATGTTCCAGATGGGCAAGGACGATACTGAATATTATTTGCTGACCAAAGACTATGTGTCGGTCGGCGAGTTTGAAGGGCACCCCGTGTTGAAGGTGGCTCCCGAGGGATTGACGGCGATGGCAAACGCGGCGTTCCGCGATGTGTCGTTCATGTTGCGTCGTTCTCATAATGAACAAGTGGCGAAGATTTTGCACGACCCTGAGGCCAGCGACAATGACAAGTATGTGGCGTTGACGTTCCTGCGCAATGCGGAAGTGGCATGCAAGGGCGTTCTTCCGTTCTGTCAGGATACGGGTACGGCCATCATCCATGGCGAAAAAGGCCAGCAGGTGTGGACCGGTTATTGCGACGAAGAGGCTTTGTCGAAAGGTGTCTATAAGACTTATACCGAAGAAAACCTGCGTTACAGCCAGAATGCCCCGTTGAGCATGTACGAAGAGGTGAACACCAAGTGCAACCTCCCGGCACAAATCGACATCGAAGCCACCGAAGGAATGGAGTACCGTTTCTTGTGCGTGACCAAAGGCGGTGGGTCTGCCAATAAGACTTATTTGTATCAGGAGACGAAAGCCATCCTCAATCCGGCTACTTTGGTACCGTTCATGATTGAGAAGATGAAGAGCCTCGGTACGGCTGCTTGTCCTCCTTATCATATCGCATTCGTTATCGGCGGCACATCGGCTGAAAAGAACCTGCTCACCGTGAAGCTGGCTTCTACTCATTATTATGACAACCTGCCGACCACGGGTGATGCCACGGGGCGCGCATTCCGCGACGTGGAACTCGAAAAGCAAGTTTTGGAAGAGGCGCATAAGATCGGTCTCGGTGCACAGTTCGGCGGCAAGTACCTCGCACACGATGTGCGTATCATCCGTTTGCCGCGTCACGGTGCGTCTTGTCCGGTAGGTCTGGGCGTGTCTTGCTCGGCCGACCGTAATATCAAATGTAAAATTGACAAGGACGGTATCTGGATTGAAAAACTCGACAGCAATCCGGGCGAACTGATTCCGGAAGAGTTGCGTCAGGCCGGCGAGGGCGATGTGGTACGTGTGGATTTGAACCGTCCGATGAAAGAGATTCTGGCACAGTTGGATCAGTATCCGGTGGCTACCCGCTTGTCTTTGAACGGTACGATTATCGTAGGCCGCGACATCGCCCATGCCAAGCTGAAAGAGCGTCTCGACCGTGGCGAAGACTTGCCGCAATACATCAAGGACCATCCTATTTATTATGCCGGTCCGGCCAAGACCCCGTCGGGTATGGCTTGCGGTTCCATGGGGCCGACTACGGCCAACCGTATGGACCCGTATGTAGACTTGTTCCAGAGCCATGGCGGTTCCATGATTATGCTGGCTAAGGGGAACCGCAGTCAGGTAGTGACCGATGCCTGCAAGAAGCACGGCGGCTTCTACCTCGGTTCTATCGGTGGTCCGGCGGCCATCCTTGCGCAGAACAACATCAAGAGCATCGAGTGCGTGGAATACCCTGAGTTGGGGATGGAAGCCATCTGGAAAATTGAAGTGGAAGACTTCCCTGCGTTTATCCTGGTGGATAACAAAGGCAACGATTTCTTCAAGCAAATCAAACCTTGGAACGTCTGTAAGAAATAATCTTTCATACAGATAAAAGAATAACGGTGGCGTTTTTATGGTATATAGGTTTATAGTGTCACCGTTTTTTGCCGCTGCGGAGAAGTGATTCTGTGCAGCGGTTTTTTTAATCTTCAAAAACAGAAAGAAACATGAGAAACAAATGGTGGGCATGGGGTTGTGCGGTCTGGATGGCATGCGCCCCGCTTGCAGCGCAAAATCTTCAAAAGGGAGATTACGGTTATTTATACTGTCACATGAGCGGCCGTGGAGAATGGACGGCATACGCCTTGAGTCGGGACGGCTTGCATTACGAAGACCTGTTAGGAGGTGATCCCGTGTACGATGTAGAGAAGCTTTCCCCCATAGAGGGAGGGGCGCGCGATGCTTATATTTGCAGGACGTACGACGGCAAAGGGTACGTGATGGTGACGACGGATATGAGCAACCGTAAAAGCCGTTCCTGGTTCAACCATGGCATAGACCTGCTTCGCAGTGATGACTTGATACACTGGGAATCCGTGGCTTTCGATTTTCGTAAAGGTCCTTCCGTCTTTTCCGACCCGGATTCTCCGGATGTGTATTGTGACTATACTGGGATAAAACGGGTTTGGGCTCCGCAGATTTTTTGGGATCCTGCCTACGTATGGCCGGACGGGACGAAAGGCGGATATATGATTTACTATTCTTTGTGGAATCCGGAGGAAGAAAAGTATGACCGCATGTATTATTCTTATGCCGACCATTCGTTTACGACACTGACCAAGCCCCGCTTGATGTTCGACTGGGGCTATGCTACGATTGACGCGGACATCAACTATATCTCGGCCGATGGCAAGTATCACATGCTGATAAAAAAGGAAGGCGGAACGCCGGGAATCTTTGCTGCCGTGGCCGACAAGCTGACGGGACCTTACCGGATTAAGAGCGAAACGGACTATGTGCGTTTCGAGGGCAATCGGAAATGCGAAGGATGCTCGGCTTTCCAACTGATAGGAGACAGCACTTGGCGGGTGGCCTATATCCAATATTCCACGAAACCCCGGCAGTATCGTATCTGTCAGGCCGACGAACGTATGCAGAATTTCCATTCCCCTGTCACCATAGAAGGGGTGGAGGCACCGCAGCACGGTTCTTTCATGCGGTTGACCAAAAAGGAATACAAACGCCTGAAGAAATGGTCGGACCGCGAGATGAAGCGGCGGGGACAAGAAGCTAAGTAGCGGGAAAAGTAGAGGGAGGAGGTTCTTTCCTTATTCTTATATTGGAGAGTGTAGCAGATAGCTTGAACGTATATTTGTTACGCTCTGTTTTTTTACGGTATTATCGGATGAGATTTGAGAAAATGCCCAATAATGCCTGCTATGTTGTCAATACTGTGATTTAATATATTTTGTGTTATATTATGGATGTTTGAATGCGTAATAAACATCACTGAAACGTATTTAATTATAAGAGTAATATTGTCTTCTTGCCAGAGGTGGCGTATAGTCAAGGGTGGAGAAGTGGATAATTGGATAATTTACATGGAAGATATTAATAAGATTAAAATGAAACTAATGAAAAAAGTAAAAGTGTTGGTGCTCATGTTTGGGGGCGTATCGGCATTATGGGCTGAGAGTGAACCGAAAATGGAGCTGTTTTCTCCCGATGGGTCTCATTATGTTTCTTTTGAGGTACGTCGAACGGCTTCGGGGACGAATGAATTGTGTTATCGTGTGGATTATCGGGGAGCTCCTGTGATAGAAACGTCTCGTGCAGGACTTGATATGGACAATCGTGTCTGGGAAATGTCACTTGGAGTGCGTGATTTGGAACAACCTGGATGTTGGATGGATAATATGGACGTTGATTCTGTGACATATCATCCTCTTCACGATGAAATCTGGAATCCACTGTACGGAGAGCGTAGCGTGGTACGTGACCATTATAGATCGGCCACGATGTACCTTTCCAAAAAGGATGGTTCGGATTACCGACTGAATATGGAGGTACGGGCATACGATGAAGGTATTGCTTTCCGTTACTTTCTTCCGGAACATCCCAAAGCTATTTTTCATAAGGTAACGGCAGATTTAACGGAATATACTTTTCCTTCATTCTCTATGGCCTGGACTGAGCAATGGGCGCAAGCTAAGTTTGAATATCTGCCCATAAGCAGCATCAAACATTCGGTGGAACGGGCTTTGACCGTGGAATTGCCGGGAGGAAAGTGGGTAGCTTTGGTTGATGCGGATGTGGATGATTGGTGTCTGACTAAATTTGTGGCTTCGGAAAAGAAGGCTAATACGTTGGTTTCTGTCATGTATAGTCCTGTGGATGTGGTGACCTATTGTGCCACACCGTGGAAAGTCATCATGGCGGCTGACCGTCCGGGAGATTTGTTGGAACATAATGATATCATACAGAATTTGAATCCTGCATGTCAGATTGTCGATGCGGCGCAATGGGTGAAGCCGGGAAAGATCATGCGTGAAGTGACAATGACTACGGAAGGAGCCATAGAAACAGTGGATTTTTGCGCCAATCATCACATACCCTATATGCTTTTCGATTGGAAATGGTATATGCCTTGTGGATCGCATGACGGAGATGCCACAAAGGTCGTGAAGACATTGGATATGCCGCGTATCGTTGAGTATGCGAAAGGAAAAGGAGTAGGAGTCTGGTTGTATGTCAACCAGCATGCATTGATGAAACAAGCGCGTGAATTATTTCCTATCTTGCATGAATGGGGGATAGTAGGGGTAAAGTCGGGTTTTGTACAGTATGCAAGTCACCGATGGGCTACATGGTTGCATGATTTGGTACGTTTGGCTGCGGAGAACCATCTTTTGATGAACATCCACGATGAGTTCCGGCCTTCTGGTTTCAGTCGTACCTATCCTAATTTACTGACACAGGAGGGTATTTTAGGAAACGAGGAGTTTCCGGATGCAACGCACAACACCATTCTGCCTTTTACGCGTATGATAAACGGGGCGGCAGACTACACCATCTGTTATTATGACGAGCGTTTGAAGAATACACATGCCCATCAGTTGGCAGCTTCGCTGGTATTTTACAGTCCGTTGCAGACCCTTTTCTGGTACGATAAACCTTCGGCTTATCAAGGAGAACCGGAAATAGAATGGTTTGAGAACCTGCCTACGATATTTGATGATTCCAAGGTGCTTTCCGGACATCCGGGTAAGGGGATAGTCATGGCCCGGCGTAAGGAGAAGGAATGGTTTGTAGGGCTTTTGACCAATAATGACGGGGCGGAGGAAGATGTTCCCCTTTCTTTCTTGGAAGAGGGGAAGACATATCTGGCTCAAATATATACGGATGGCGGAGAAGAGGTAAAAACCCGGACCCATGTAAAATGCGTATACAAACGGGTCAATGCTTCGCAGGTATTGAAATTCCGTTTGAGACCCCGTGGAGGTGCGGCCATACATTTGCGGGAAATTAATCGGGAGGAGACGCGGCAATACAAAAAGTATAAGGGAGAAGCGTTATAACGGGTGTATCGTCATAAATAGTGTTAAAACGCAGACGGGCTTACGCGTATATGCCGCTTCGTTCGTATACAATCATATAAGGGTAAATGGTAATGTAATATATGGAAGCCATGATAAACAAGTTGGGAATAATGAAGAAGGGGAAAGTATGGAGGAAAGTGGCATTTGCTTTAGGGATGCTCGTCTTTTTGCAAGGCCAGGCACAGAAAAGGACTTTTGTCCATCCGGGTATCACTTACACACAGGCAGACCTGGATAGGATGAAAGCGATGGTAGAGGCCCGGCAGGAGCCGTTTTATACCACGTTTCAGCACATGTTGAAAGACGGCTACTCACAAATCGGTGATGGTAATTATGCAGATATCACACAAATTAAAGAGGGCAAATTCAATGGAACCATTGGAGCCGACGGACGCCGGGCACATGATATGGCATTGCTTTACCATATTACGGGTAACAAGGCTTATGCAGATGATGCCGTGAAAAGGTTGAACCGGTATAATCGTTTGGTGAATGCCAGTAGTCGTGGAACGGCACCTCTCGACAACGGCAAGATATACATGTTGATAGAGGCGGCCGAGTTGTTGCGTGCTTATGAAGGATGGCGTCCGGAAGATCAAGAAGCCTTCAAGAAAATGCTGGTTTATCCGTTTTACAGTACTAAAGTCTCGGCAGATTCCTATAAGTCATCGGATGACAATAAGAATGGAGTGTCTTTTTATTGGAATATTTATAAGTTCGACCCGGGACGTTTCGGCAATCAAGGATTGTTCGCAGTCCGTGGCTTGATGGCTATGGGGATTTATTTGGATAATGATACGATGTATGACAGAGGTTATCGTTATTTGGCTTGCTTGCCCGGGCGTAAGGACGATTTGCCTTATCAGGCCGGACCTCCGGTACAGGGTAGTCTGATTAGCGAGGATGAGTTTAAACGGGATTATAATGTGACATGGCCTGCTTCCGGGGAAGAATACCATTCCGATGAGGCACTGCGTTATTATATTTATCGTAACGGACAGTGTCAGGAGTCTTGTCGTGACCAAGGACATACGATGGGAGGTATCGGAAATTATACTGCAATCGCGGAAATGGCTTGGAATCAAGGTGACTCTTTATATGGTTGGTTGGATAACAGGATTCTAAAAGGAATTGAATTCAACATCCGATACAACCTTTCGGGGATAATGTCTTTTCCCGACCAAATGCAACCATGGGAACCTACGGCTTACACGGCCAATGAGGAGGAGTGCACTTTTGAGAACGGTAAATTCTACCAGGCAGTAAGCCGTTCCAAGCGTTGGGAAGCCAAAAGCATGGCATCCGCCGATCGAGGTAAAGTGTTTGGACCGGGTGGATGGAAGACGCAAGCGTTGGAACATTACCGGGTTAGGGCAGGCGTATCTGTAGACGATTATGTTTGGCTACAGCGGGCTTATGACAAGATGATGGCGGATTATGGGCATGAAAACTGGGGCGTAGCACCTAATTGGTATTATGAATGGGCCGGTTGGGGGACGTTGACGAAGAAACGTACGGATTGGATGGTCGGCGACGCCGGGACATGGAAGGACGGAGTTCGGGTGTCGGGGATGCCTACGATTCCGTGTGTGATAAAAGCTGTCGACTATGATTTTTATACAGGAGATGGAGAGATGCACACGTATCATAATGTCGGAAAGGAGCGGTCGTCGGTTTACCGGACGGATGGCACGGTAGAAATAGGAAAAGAGGGGGACGAGGTTTATGTGACGGACATGGAACACGGAGAATGGATGAGTTATACCATGGTATTCCCGGCACCGGATGACAATATGGACGCAAATGTGGAAAAACGGTATAATGTGTACGCCACTTACCGGAGTTCGTCAGCCGGAACAAAACTGTTTGTAGCCGTTGACGGAGGAGAAAAAAAGGGAAAGGAACTACAGCCTTCCAATGGTTGGACGGAAAAGCTGTTGGGAACCGTGACCGTCAGGTGTGGGGCCACCGTGTTAAGAGTGTATATGCAAGGAAAGGGGCATACATTAGATTTAAAAGAACTTCGTATTGTGCCTTTGGAGAAGTCGGAACTGAAACCGGTGGATATAAATGAGAAGGCTGTGGCGGTGAATGTATATGATGCGAATGGGAATGACAAGACTAATGAATCGGAGGCGGCTTTGATAGCGGCCTCCGATGGTATTAAGGATACACCAATAGGACTGAGGCACCAGTATTTTTTGGTATACGATTTCGGGGAGGGCGGTTTGGAGATAAACCGGCTTTCTTGTTATAATGACGGTGTGACGCAAGATACGAGAGAACAAATGAAGGTTTTAGGTAATACCGTTGAAGGGGGATTCAAAGGAGAATGGAACCAATCGGAGGCGAAGGATGTCTTGCGTACTAATGGAAACATTTATGACGGGATTCCCGTTTTAGAGAATACTTGGCTGACTGAGGACGGTGCGGAAGGTTGCTATACCGTAGGGCCTGTGGGAAAGTACAGGTACTTGGCTGTATATAATTGGTCGGCTGCTTGCAATATATCCGAAATAGAAATCTGGTCTAATGTAAATACGGTGATGGAGGAAGAAGACAAAGAAGCATCGGCCGGATGGGAGGATGATGAGGAAGATGGAATTACCGGAACGGTTTTATCCCCGAACCTGTTAGTGTCGGCCCATCCTACGGAACATTGCATTTGTATTTATGCTCCTGAAGAGGCAAGGTTTAGAGTGATAGGTATGGATGGCCGGGCTGTTGAAAGTGGCTGCGTACGGGATGGTATCCACTATTGTAATAAACTGCCAGTCGGATTATACTTGGTTCGTGTTGAAATACAAGGAAAGGTTTATGTGCGGAAGGTTATGCTGCATTAAGGTTAATACTGAAGTGAGATTGTATTAAAAGGAATGCCATGAAAAGAATATACACCGCAATCCGCCAAATCGTTTGGCTGAGATTGAAAATTCATTCTCAGCCAAACGAAAAAAAGTTCTCCTGAGATTGATTTTCCAATCTCAGGAGATTTTTTTAGCCATCATAACATCTTGAAAATGTGAGCAGTGTATTTCGGAGCGTTGTTATGTGATTTCCTTACTTTTGGCCTGCTCGGGCGAGCCTGCCGTTTGAACGTGGGTAAAGAATAAACCTCTTTCCTCCTTTTTAGGGGATAAGAAAGAGGTTTATGGGGGGATAGGGGAAATGATGTCCGGTTTACTTCAGAATATCTTTCATTTCGTCTTTCGTCAGATTGCCGATGTTCTCACGCATGGCCGTGTCGCCTTTCAGGTTTTCCAGTTTGTAGTAGTCCATGAAACCCATGTGACCGTCGCGCAAGGCTTGTGCCAAAGCTTTGGGCACTTCGGCTTCGGCCTGAATGACTTCGGCACGTGCTTCCTGCGCCTTGGCTTTCATTTCCTGTTCGGCGGCGATAGCCATGGCACGGCGTTCCTCGGCCTTGGCCTGCGCGATGTTTTTGTCGGCGTTGGCTTGGTCGATTTGCAGGGTGGCACCGATGTTCTTACCTACGTCGATGTCGGCAATGTCGATGGACAGGATTTCAAAAGCCGTACCGGCATCCAGACCCTTTTTGAGTACCAATTTGGAGATGGAGTCCGGATTTTCCAGAACTTGCTCGTGGTTTTCGGCCGATCCGATGGAAGAAACGATACCTTCGCCTACACGGGCCAGGATGGTGTCCTCGCCTGCACCTCCCACCAGTTGGTGGATGTTGGCGCGTACGGTGACACGGGCTTTCGCTATCAACTGGATACCGTTTTTGGCTACGGCGGCCACGGGTGGCGTGTCGATTACCTTCGGATTGACGGAAGTCTGCACGGCCTCGAACACGTCGCGGCCGGCCAGGTCTATGGCCGTGGCCTTTTCAAAAGGCAGGTCGATGTTGGCTTTCGATGCCGAAACCAAGGCATGTACCACGCGTTGCACATGTCCGCCCGTCATGTAGTGGGCTTCCAGATTGTCGCGGGTGATGTTCTTCAGACCGGCCTTATGGGCTTCGATGAGGCTTGGCACAATGACGCCGGGCGGCACGTTACGGATGCGCATCAGGAATAGCTGGATGAGCGAGATGTGTACGCCGGAGACTTTGGCGGAAAGCCAAAGGAAGAACGGTACGAAATGGAAAAATATCGCCAGGATAACGATGGCGACAATGGCAATGAATACCGGAAAAACAACTGGATCTAATAACATGATATCAGAAAATTAAAGGGTGAATAATATGTTTATTTCTTTTTGACTGTGATTTGGGCGTCCTCTACGCGAACTACTATTACGGGAGTACCTTCGTCCAGAAAACCGTCGGCAGATTTGACTTCCACCAACCGGCCTCCGATGTCTGCATTGCCGATGAGAGCCAGGCGGGTGACGGCTACTCCTTCGTCGCCGGGCTGTACGGAAAGTTGATCCTGTGTGGCGGCGGTGGAGTCGATGGACTTGTGCAACGAATATTTTTCCAGTGTCTTGGAACGTAGCATCCAATAGCCTACGAGGATGCAGGCTACGAGTGACGCGGCGGATAACCAAAGTCCTGTGGTAAGCCCGAACCAGACGAAGGTGAAGTAATTGGCACCCACCAGACAACAGATTGCGGCGATGCCGGCCACGCCTGTGCCCGGCAGGATGAACAGTTCTGCGGCCAACAGAAGGGTGCAGAACAGAAACAGGATGATGATGGTAATGATTTCCATGGGGAGTAGTTGAAATGTTAATAACCTTGCCGGTATTTGCTTTCATGCCGGTCTTCCAGCATGTTCAGGTAAGAGGCATAGCGGCTTTCGCTGATGAGATGTTCCTCTACGGCGCGACGCACGGCGCAACCCGGTTCATGGGTGTGCGTGCAGTTGTTGTATTTGCAGTCTGCCGAAATCCGGAAAATTTCGCGGAAGTAGTGTGCCATTTCTTCTTTTTCGAAGTCGAACGTGCCGAATCCTTTGATGCCCGGGGTGTCGATGACATAACCGCCGCCGGGCAGACTGAACATTTCGCTGAATGTCGTGGTGTGCATGCCCGTGTCGTGTGCGGCGGATATTTCTGCCGTCCGTACGTTCAGGTCGGGTATCAACGTGTTCAGCAAAGTGGACTTTCCTACACCGGAATGGCCCGAGAGCAAAGTGGTCTGGCCTTTCAGGCTGTCGCGCAGCGCGTCGATACCGATGGACTGCAATGCGGAACAGGCATGGCAGGGATAGCCGATGGTGGTGTACAGGTGCATCATGCCTTCCATGTAGCGGAGGTCGTCGGCATCGTAACAATCGGTCTTGTTGAAAACGAGCGATACCGGGACGCGGTACGCTTCGGCCGAAGCCAGGAAACGGTCGATGAAGGTGGTGGAAGTCTCCGGATGGCTGACGGTCACGATTAAAAAAGCCTGGTCTACGTTGGCTGCGATGATGTGGCTTTGTTTGGACAGGTTGGAAGCTTTCCGGATGATGTAGTTCTTACGGTCTTCTATCTCCGTGATGAAAGCCGTCCCCTCCGCATTAACGGTAATCTGCACAAAATCGCCTACGGCCACCGGGTTGGTGCTGCGTATACCTTTCAGGCGGAAGTTACCTTTGATTTTAGAATCGACAAGCTGGCCGTCGTCCGTGCGGACGACGTACCAGCTTCCTGTATTACGGATGACGAGCCCTCGCATCAGACGGTCATGATTTCTTTGTCTTTGGCCGCGTACAAGTCATCGATTTGTTTGATATACTTGTCGTGCACCTTTTGCAGTTTGGCCTCCGAGTTCTTTTGTTCGTCTTCGGCCATACCGTCTTTCACGGCTTTTTTCAGGGCGTCGATGGCGTCGCGGCGTGCATTGCGTACGCTGACCTTTGCCGTTTCGCATTCGGCCTTGCATTGTTTGGCCAACTGTTTGCGGCGTTCCTCGGTCAAGGGCGGGATACCGATACGGATAATTTCACCGTTGTTTTCCGGCATGATGCCCAATTCGGAATCTATAATCGCTTTTTCGATGACGCGGAACATGTTTTTGTCCCACGGCTTGATGGCGATGCTGCGGGCATCGGGTGTGTTGACGGCTGCCACATTATTGATAGGTACCATGGAACCGTAGGAATCCACACGGATGCCGTCGAGCAAACGGATATCAGCCTTTCCCGCACGGATGTGCGCCAAGGCTTCGTCCAGATACATTACCGCCATGTCCATTTTCTCCTGCGCTTCGTCAAGGATAGTCTTTGAATCTGCCATAATCTGTTCTTTTGTTAAGATGATATATTGATACTATGATACTTTAAAAAACAAAAGTAGCGGATTTTTTATTCATCTGCAATAAAACGGAGGAGGAATTATCGGAAAGTCTTCTGACACGGTACTCGTTTTCATCTTATTTGCTCTTTTTCTTTTAAAAACCTATCTTTGTAGTTTCATTCTAAAAAGAGAGGGATATGCTGAAGAGTTATTTGGTATTGTTGATGGCTATTGTTTTTGAAACAGTGGCGACTTCTTTTCTGAAACAAAGCGAGCAGTTCACGAAGTTTTGGCCTTCGGTGGTGACGGTAGCCGGGTATGCGGCGGCTTTTTATTGCCTTAGCTTGGTGCTGAAACACATCCCGGTGGGCATTGCATACGCCATTTGGTCGGGCGTGGGAATCGTGCTGATAGCCGTCATCGGTTTCACGGTGTTCAAACAGCATCTTGACTGGCCGGCCGTGTTGGGGTTGGCTTTGATTATTGCCGGTGTGGTGGTGATTAACGTGTTTTCGGATTCTGTATCCCACTGATTGCTGTTATTGGAGTATAAAATGCCCGTCATGTATGCGACATGACGGGCATTGCGTTTTATTTGTCGGTCGTTCCGAGGCGGATATGGAATCAGTTGTGTACCAAAGTCCCGATGTTTTCTCCTTCCATTACTTTTTTCAGGTTGCCGTACACGTCCATGTTGAAAACGTAGATGGGCAGATGGTTTTCCTTGCACATCGTAGTTGCGGTGAGGTCCATTACTTTCAGGCCTTTGTGGTAGATTTCATCGTATGTGATTTCACTGAACTTCGTGGCCGTGGGGTCTTTTTCCGGGTCGGCCGTGTACACGCCGTCCACACGCGTCCCTTTAAGCATCACGTCGGCTTCGATTTCAATGCCGCGCAACGAGGAACCCGTGTCGGTCGTGAAATAAGGATTGCCCGTGCCGGCGCTCATGATAACCACTTCTCCGGCTTCCATGCACTCGATGGCTTTCCATTTGCTGTAAAACTCGCCGATAGGCTCCATGCGGATGGCGGTCAGCACGCGGCTTTTTACGCCGATGGCTCCCAGGGCGCTGCTCAGTCCGAGCGAATTGATGACCGTGGCGCACATGCCCATTTGGTCGCCTTTGACACGGTCGAATCCCTTTCCTGCACCGCTCAGGCCGCGGAATATGTTGCCGCCGCCGATGACGATGCCGATTTGCACGCCCATGTCGTGCACTTCTTTGATTTGTTCCGCATATTCGGCCAGACGCTTTTCGTCGATGCCGTAACGTTGTTCTCCCATGAGGCTCTCGCCGCTCAGTTTGAGGAGTATTCTTTTGAATTTAGCCATAATAAAGTATTTTGGTGGGTTAAAGTACGAATGGGGCGGACAGGGTTGTGTCCGACGGTATCAGGTGGCTTACTTCCTTGAAGGCATATCTTCGTGTCGTGCCGTCCCTGTCTGTCAGGACCAGATGCCCGGTGGGTTCCACGTCGTGGATTTCAGCTTCGAAAACGCCGTCCGCGTCTTGGTAAAGATGAAAACCGTTGTGCCGGTAAAGCCGTTCCCGGTAGTTACGGACGATGTCCTCCGTTTGGCCTTGTTGGATTTTCCGATAATAGTCCTTGAAGCGTTTGATGGTGTCGGCTAAGATGAATACCGGTTCTTGTTCTTTTCCCGTGATTTGCCGGAGCGAGACCGGATTGGGGGCATCGCTACAGAACGTTTGTTGGTTTATATTGATGCCGGCTCCTATGATGCAATTCTCGATACATCGTCCTACCAAGGTGTTTTCGATGAGCATGCCACAGATTTTCCGGTCCTTCCAGTAGATGTCGTTCGGCCATTTGATGCGGATGTCTTCGGCGTAGTCGGACAACGTTTCGCAGATAGACAGTGCCACGGCCTGGGACAGGATGAACTGCCGGTTGGCTTCCACTTCACGGGGATGGAAGAGCAGGCCGAACAAAAGATTCTTACCGGCTTCCGACTCCCAAGAGTTGCCGGCTTGTCCGCGTCCGGCAGTCTGGAAGTCTGCCGTGACCAGAATCATGTCTTTCGGAGAAACAGGACGATAGTGTTTCAGGAAATCGATGGTGGAGTCTGTCGAGTGGAGTCGTATCCATTCAAACCATGGCGAATCGTCCAATATGTAAAGTGAATGCGTCATATTCAAAATATTCTAATCGTGTTGCAGGTCAGTATAGCGGCGGGTAAAAGGCGTCCTCTATATGCCTTAGCCGGGGAAGCCCGTTTTCTCCCGTTACGATGGTGATAAGGTCGAAGCGTACCGGGAGGTCGATGGCGTATTTGCGCAAGTAGGCGTCGGCCGAACTGACAATGCGTCGTATTTTCCCGTTTGTGACGGCGTCTTCGGGGAGTCCGAATAAAACGTCTTTTCTGGTCTTTACTTCCACGAAGACCAGCGTGCCGTCTTTTTCGGCCACGATGTCCAATTCCTTGTGTCCGCACCTCCAGTTCCGGTGTCGGATGACATAACCTTCTGATTGCAGATGATTTGCAGCCAGTAGTTCCCCCTCTTTTCCCAGTTCATTGTGCGCGGCCATATCGATTTGTTGGATTCCCGTGCTGCAAATTTATTAAAAATATTGGTGAATCCTTGCAGAAATCTTACTTTTGCATGTACTAAATTGTGAAGATATGGCAACTGATGCTTTTTACATGAAAAAAGCGCTGGAAGAGGCGCGGCGTGCTTATGAAGAGGATGAAATACCGGTAGGGGCCGTAGTCGTTTGCGGCGACCGTATTCTGGCACGTGCACATAATCTGACGGAAACGTTGACGGATGTGACGGCCCATGCCGAGATGCAGGTGATTACGGCGGCTGCCAATGCTTTAGGCGGAAAGTATTTGAACGAATGTACGCTTTACGTAACCTTGGAACCGTGTGTGATGTGTGCGGGAGCTATCGGATGGGCACAGGTGAAACGCCTGGTCTATGGGGCAACGGATGAAAAAAGAGGATACAGGATGTTTGCACCGCAAGCCATACATCCGCGAACGGAAGTGGTGAGTGGTGTGATGGCGGACGAGTCCGTGGCTTTGCTGAAAGACTTCTTTAAGGGGAAGCGTTAGGTTTCTTTTATTTGATTTCCTCGTAGTCCACATATTCCCCTTCATTGTCATCGAATATTTTGTGTGAACCGTGGGACGAGGATTGAGAATGGTTTTGCGACGTGGTTTGTCCGTGGGGATTACCGGATGAAGACTGTTGTTTATGGTTCTTGGGAGAAAACGAAGACATGATGTTCCGTACTCTTCTGGCTATATTAAGAACCATAATGAGTAGAAAGGCCAAAAAGGCAAAAAGTAAACCGAATAAACATCCGAAAGGACCTGTCATAAATATAATTTTTTATGCTTTGTTGCCGGACTTATAAACAAGAACCATGCCAGAATCAGTGTGTTTTCTGTCGCGAAGTCAGGACGGAAAGAATGACATACCATGCGATGATGGCTGCAAAACAACTGAACCCCAGAAAGATAATCATGGGAATACAAGTCAAGATAAAAATAAACTTAATTTTATTGTCTTGCCAGGAAAGGTTCTTGAATTTGAGGGCGAACATGGGAATCTCCGCTACCAAAAGGAAACAGGATAGCAACATGAACATGAAAAGGAAGAAAGCATTGAACTTTTCTGAAACCAAAAAACCGTAATTGCCCACAATCAGCGAAGCCCAAAACAAGGTGTTGGCCGGGGTAGGTACGCCGATGAAAGACGATGTTTGCCGCGTGTCGATATTGAATTTGGCTAATCGCAAAGCCGAAAATGCCGCCATAAGGAAAGCCGTATAGGGCATCACGTCGCGTAGCGGTTCCATGAAGTCGGGGTAGACCACCCGATGGAACAGATGGAATATCATGGCCGAAGGGGCTACTCCAAAGGTCACTACATCTGCCAACGAATCCAGTTCCTTTCCTATGGGGGAGGATACTTTCAGCACGCGAGCCGACATCCCATCGAAGAAATCGAATACGGCTCCTATGACAATGAGCAGAAACGCCCAACTGTAATTACCGTAGAAAGCTGCACCCGTAGCCATACAACCGGAAATCAGGTTGCAGCAAGTAATGCTGTTGGGAATCTGTCGTATGATGATATTTGCCATATAACATTTTATTATAATTTGGCGATGATAGTTTCGTTACCCACCGTCTTTTGCCCCAATTTGACGTTGACTTTGGTCCCGACCGGAAGGAAAAGGTCTACTCTGGAACCGAACTTGATGAATCCCATGTGTTCGTCGATATAACAGTCTTCGTCTTCGCGGGCGTATGTCACGATGCGTCGAGCCATAGCACCGGCAATCTGCCGGGCCATGATGAAGACCCCGTCCGGTGTTTCGATGACGATAGTGGAACGTTCATTCTCAATGCTGGCCTTCGGCAGCCAAGCCTTATGAAAGTTTCCGTCATGGTGTTCCACCAGCCTTACGGTTCCGTCCACCGGAATCCAGTTGGCATGTACGTTGGTCAAGCTCATGAATATGGAAACCATCAGTCGGCGGTCATGGAAATATTCGTTTTCGTCCACCTCTTCTATCACGACGATTTTACCGTCGGCCGGAGCTACGACAACGTTTTCCGTGTCCCCTTCGAAACGTCTGACCGGGCATCGGAAGAAATTGACTACGATAAGGTAGATGACCGTGCATACGGTTGCAGAAATATAGAACGGGAGCTTGCATTCAAAAGCATAGTAAAGGCAGGCGTTGAACAGCAACAACACCCCTGCACCTGCGATGAGCGTGTGCGTTCCTTCCCGATGTATTCTGATTTTTTTTAATTTATTCAATTTGCGTCCCATGGAGTTTTCCCCTTGTATTAGCGGACAAAGGTAGCTATATTCCGTTAAAATGCAAAATTCCCTACTTTCTTTTTCAAAGGCCGACCCCTAAAAAGTCTTTTATGTTAGAGCCTGTTTAAATTTTATTTAATAACATCCTAATGGA
>UMFG01034140.1_pt1 | contig 46510 bp, 39 predicted proteins | sample 1964961 | NCBI WGS metagenome assembly UMFG01 (sample SAMEA4836041, study PRJEB28245) | human gut metagenome | biome: gut microbiome; material: fecal sample | place: Denmark | collected 2008
AGATAAGCGGTTTTCAAATATCTAAGGTACTAAACTCGGGTGCTTATGAGCAGACTTTTGCCGAAGCGACGGGGACGGGAGAGAAAATAGTAACCATCTGTTTGGGACAGATCATAAATTTGCAGGCTTTTATCTACATAAAGCTTTTTTAATTCGCGTAGCATGGCAAAATCAGCCATACCTATAGGTAAAGTAGGTTCGATTCGAATCTTTTCCTTGATGCTGTCCACAGCATTACCCCCACACCAAATCGTGAACCAAGGCTGTCAAACCGGCTGTCTGAATAGACTGTTGCCAACGAGATCTGCAAACTACTTTGTTTATCAAACAAAAACGACACATCATCAATCTAAAACGTAACACGCATCAGGTCAAGAATGTGCCGTAATTATTAAACGGTTATTCAGTTTATTCCCATTCGATGGTTGCAGGGGGTTTGCCGGATATGTCGTAAACCACGCGCGAAATACCGTTTATTTCGTTGATAATGCGGTTTGATACCTTACCGAGCAACTCATAAGGCAACTGTGCCCATTTGGCAGTCATGAAATCTACGGTTACCACGGCTCGGAGGGAAACCACGTAGTCATAGGTACGACCGTCTCCCATGACTCCTACGGCCTTAACCGGCAGGAAAACGGTGAAAGCCTGAGATACCTTCTGATACCATCCGGCTTTGCGTAGCTCTTCCATAAAGATCGCATCGGCTCTGCGCAGAAGATCAAGGTACTGCTTTTTAACCTCACCTAAAACGCGTACTCCCAGGCCCGGTCCCGGGAAAGGATGGCGCATAACCATGGCCTCAGGAAGTCCTAATTCAATTCCTATGCGACGAACCTCGTCCTTAAAAAGCTCACGCAGAGGCTCTACCAAACGGAACTTAAGATCGGGAGGCAATCCGCCCACATTGTGATGGGATTTGATGACATGCGCTTTTCCGGTCTTAGCCGCAGCCGATTCAATTACGTCGGGATAAATGGTTCCCTGAGCTAGAAAATCCACACCCTTTAATTTACGAGCCTCGTCGGCAAAGACGTCGATAAAGGTTTTACCTATGGCTTTACGCTTTAGCTCTGGATCGGATATTCCCTTTAAGGCATCCAGGAATTTGTCTTCGGCATCGGCATAAACAAAATTAAGATCCATGCCCTTGAACATGGCCTCAACCTGCTTACCCTCATCAAGACGCAACAAACCGTTATCTACGAATACGCAGGTCAAATTCTTACCTATGGCCTTTTGTAAAAGCAAAGCGGTGACGGAGGAATCTACCCCCCCTGACAATCCGAGCAAAACCTTGTGATCACCCACCTCGGCACGAATACGCTTCACGGCATCATCAATGATGGATTTAGGAGACCACAGTGCATGGAGATCACAGATATCGATGGCAAAGCGGCGTAAAAATTCACCGCCCTGCTTGGTATGAGTCACCTCGGGATGAAATTGCATGCCGTAAAAATGACGTTTCTCATCGGCAATGACGGCATAAGGGCAGGTATCGGTAGATCCTACGGTGACGAAGCCCTCCGGTATGGCCGTGACCTTATCGCCGTGACTCATCCAAACGTCAAGACTGCTTGAGCCCTCATGATCGCTTAAGCCGTCAAACAAGGGACAGGGAGCCTTGATATTCACGGTAGCATGACCGTATTCGCGCTTATCACTTCCGCAAACCTTTCCACCTAGCTGTACGGACATAGTCTGCAGTCCGTAGCAAATCCCCAATACAGGAACTCCGGCCTCAAATACCCAGGAGGGAGCCCTGGGCGATCCTTCCTGCGTGGTTGACTCAGGTGATCCCGATAAAATTATGCCCTGAGGCGCAAACTCCTTTAGCTTTTGAACCTCGGCATCGTAGGGCCATATCTCGCAATAAACGCCGATCTCACGTATACGGCGGGCGATGAGCTGCGTGACCTGAGATCCGAAATCCAAGATCAGGATCTTCTCATCATGAATATTCTTAGAAGGCATGCTTTTCTCCGTCATGTCTGCCGCTTTGCGGCCTATTTTAGAAAGGGCTTAGGATCAAAGGCACCTTACGGTGCCTTTATACAGATCAGTGAGTCTGATAGTTGGGAGCTTCTTTGGTGATGGTCACGTCATGCACGTGAGACTCGTGAATACCGGCACTTGTGATACGCACAAACTGAGCCTTGGTACGCAGCTCATCGATAGTGGCGCAACCTGTAAGTCCCATAGCCGAACGCAGGCCTCCCATTTCCTGATGAATGATATCGCGCAAAGCACCCTTATATGCTACGCGTCCTTCAATGCCCTCAGGTACAAGCTTATCGGCAGCGTTATCAGATTGGAAATAGCGATCGGCACTGCCGTGAGACATGGCAGCCAATGATCCCATACCGCGATAAGACTTAAAGGCACGGCCCTGATAAATTTCAATCTCACCCGGAGCTTCATCGGTACCTGCAAACATGGATCCTACCATTACGCAATTGGCACCTGCAGCTAAGGCCTTGGCGATGTCTCCCGAGTAGCGTATACCGCCGTCGGCGATGACGGTAACATCACTGCCCTTCATAGCCTCTACTGCATTTGAAACTGCCGTCATCTGCGGTACACCGCAGCCCGTCACAATACGGGTGGTGCAGATGGATCCGGGGCCTATACCTACCTTCACGGCACTGGCACCTGCTTCGGCCAAAGCCAAAGCTCCCTCTGCAGTTGCGACGTTACCGCCTATGATGGGGAGATCAGGATAAGCATTACGCGCCCATTTAATACGCTCCAGCACCCCCTGTGAATGACCGTGCGAGGAGTCGATGAGCAATACGTCCACACCTGCTTCAATCAAAGCCTTGGCTCTCTCCTCGTTGTTACCCGGACCTGCGCCTATGGCAGCCCCCACACGCAGACGTCCCAAGGCATCACGACAGGCATTGGGCTTATTTGATGATTTTTGGAAGTCCTTGACGGTGATCAATCCCTTCAGATGGAAGGCATCGTCGACTACCAAAACCTTTTCGATACGATGTTGCTGCATCAAGGACTGTACGTGCTCACGCGAGGAATTCTGACGTACGGTAATAAGTCTTTCCTTCGGAGTCATGCAGGCAGATACCTTGGTTTTGCCGTCGATCACGAAACGCACGTCACGACCGGTGATAATACCGAGCAGATTGTCGTTATTATCTACCACGGGGAAGCCTGCAAAGCCGTATTTTACGGCCATAGCACGCACATCGTTGATGGTGGCATCCGGGTATACGGTTATAGGACGCAATACCATACCGGATTCGTAACGCTTGACACGTAAAACCTCTTCGGCCTGACGCTCAATGGACATATTCTTGTGAATAAAGCCGATGCCACCTTCCTGCGCCAAAGCGATGGCCAGATTGGACTCGGTTACGGTATCCATGGCCGAGGAGATCATCGGGATATTCATGGATATATTTGAGGTTAATCTGGTACGGAGATCCGCAGTATTGGGCAAAACGGTAGAATGGGCAGGAACAAGCAGAAGATCGTCAAAAGTAAGAGCTTCTTCAACAATACGTAACATATGGTCTCCGAATAGGCAGGTGGGTTAAATTTGACCGCATATTTTATCATTAAAAACCGATTTTCATGTATATTACGCACATTTTTTTTTAAATACGTAGTTGCGGATCAAGAGATTTTCTATAATGCATTCCGACGATAAAAAATAGTTGCAATATGATATGAACATGCATAGAAAATTTTTTTAGCTGAAATTTAAAGAAATATTCCTAATATGCACAGTATAGCAACGCAAAAGCTTGTTTTAATTTATCAAAAAATCAGACGAAGACTATGTCACCTTCAAATTCATATAACTCGTTAAACGGTCGCCAATTTCAAAACTCTGTACAAGCAATTTTCAATAATCTATTTAACACATCCTTTGAGCAAGAGGTTGCCATTCCCATAGGAACCCCTCCGAAGGATCACAAATTCGATCTTGCAAATAGTGACAGATCTGTCGTAGTTGAATGCAAAAATTACAGATGGACCAAATCGGGGAATGTACCAAGTGCAAAATTGACTGGACTGGATGAAGCGGTGTTTTACTTCAATTTTCTACCTAAAGAACACACCAAGAAGATATTGTGCATCAAGGAGTGTATACACCAAGAGAAACAAGAAACACTTGCTCATTACTTTGTTAGGATGCACGGCCATTTGCTCGGCGATGTTTGCGTGTTTGAAATTTCAAATAACGGGGATGTTTATTCCTACGAATTATCAAAGGACGGAAATGTGCTAAAAAAAAGAGAAAGACTTTAAAGTTGCTGAAAGCCTGTATATACAAACAGTTGGGTGTCTTCCTTTGATAACTAATCCTGATTATATTTTAGGCTGGTAGTCTCTAAAAAACATCAAAGCTTTAAAGCAAAATTGATGACTCCACACAAAATCTGCCACTGAATATGATCATGACACGGCAAATGCCGTGTCCTTCATGCTACTAAATTTATACGCAAAGTCACAACAGCTCAGTAGATAGGCTTTACCGCAGCATACAAAGCTTTATATTTGGCAAAGCCGTCATCATAGATCTGAGCGTATTGACGACGCGGTTTAATGATCCGCCCCTTAGATGCCAGTGTTTTTCCAAAATCCCAAGGAATATCTTCGATGAAGGCGGCCTGTGCGGCTATGATCGCATCGCCTAGGGTTTCGGTTTCATCATCCTGAAGCTGGATCACGGGACGCTTTAATACGTCTGCAAAGATCTGACACCAGATCTCACTGCGTGCCGCTCCTCCGCCTATGGGTACCGGCGCCTCCGAGGCATTTTGCACATTCGGCACCGCCTCAAGACAATCGCGTATGGAATAAGCAACCCCCTCCATAACCGCCCTTATGAAATCAGAATAAGAGGTGGTAAGCCCTATGCCGAAAAATACCCCGCGCGCATCCGTATTCCAGATGGGACTTTTCTCACCCGAAAGATAGGGTAAATAGATAAGACCTCCGCTTCCGGGAGTAGTGGCCGCACATAAACGGTTCATCTGCTCATAAATTGAGATCCCTGCATTTATGCTGTCCTGCAACACCATCTTGCCAAAGGTATCGCGAAACCATTTAAGAGATATTCCGGCATTATCGGTGGTCTGCACCGCAAAAAACTGATCGTCCCTTACTCCCGGAGTAGACAGCACCTTAGGATCGTAAAAAGGTACGTCATTAATCAAAGCAACTCGTCCCGAGCTTCCGATGGTGATCGCACAATCTCCGTAGGATACGGCCCCCGCACCTACTGTGGCCGCCACAGTATCAATAGCTCCGGCACATACCGGCGTACCCTTCAAAAGCCCGCAGGCTCTCGATGCCGCAGCAGTTACCGTTCCTACAATTTCCGAGGAGGCATAGATCTTGGGTAAAAGATGATCAGGGATCTGCGACTTGGATACTATTTCGTCGGACCATTGTCCGGTCTTCAAATCGTTTAAAAGCGTAAGACCGCTGCGCGGACGATCGATGGAGAACTCCCCCGTAAGCTTATATATGATCCAGCCGTTTGGGATCAAAAATTTTGCCGCTTTATCGATAAGATCAGGCCGCTCGTCCATAAACCAGCGCAACGTGGGGAGTGCAAAGGAGCCCTTGGCTATCTTGTTGCCCGTATATTTCAAAACCGTATCGGCACCGACATGCTCGTTAAGCCAACGAACCTGAGCCTCGGATCTCTGATCGTGAAGACCTATACCGTTATAAACGACACTTCCGTCTTCTCCTACCAGCATTACGGCATTGGTACTTGAGACCGCAACTGCCGCCACGCGCGCCGTGTCGATACCGTCCGAATCAATGCACAGACGAATGTTGTCACAAACGCACCTCCACCATTTATGCGGATCCTGCTCCGTCCATCCCTCCTTAGGATGGATCATGCGATATTCCTGATATCCCGTGGATACAGGATGTCCCTGTAAATCGTAAAAGGTGCATTTTGCGCCGGTTGTTCCGATGTCGATCCCCAGCAACAGATCTTTGTTCTCACATTTCATATAAGCTTAAATCCTTTCAGGATCGAGGCAGTGTCTTCCCTTGAGTCCTATAGCCAAGGCTATTTCACAGTTCTCCTCAATCTCCTCCAAACGGTAATAGGCATTGCGTACCGTTTTTTGTGCGGTAATAAGTCCGTGATGAGCCATTAGTACGGCCGGATTATTCTTAAGCACTGCAGCAGCATGCTCGGCCAGCTCATGCGACCCGGCCTTGTAGTAGCCGATCATGGGCAACCTTTTGGTAAATAATCCGAAGGTTAAGGTATAACAGGGAACGATATCGTCATTTTCACCTTCATAAAAACAACCTACCGCTACGGACTTAGGACTGTGCGCATGTACAATACCGCCGACATCGGGACGCTCCCTATAGGTCAGAAGATGCATTTCCCATTCCTTAGACGGCTTACCTTCGGATCTCACGCACGCCGTTTTGATATCCACAGCCACAAGATCCTCTTCGCTCACGCTTTCAAGATCACAGCCCGTCGGGGTTATATACATGAGATCGCCCAATCTTACCGAAATATTTCCATGCGTCGCATTTACGAGATTTTTTTCACGTAGCTTTCTGCACACATAGATGAGCTCCGAGAGTTCTTTTCTTTCCTCAATCGTCATTTGAACACCTCCACGAGGTACATGGAGAGATCTGGCCAGGCAAAGGTTACGGCCGCACCTACGGTAATGACTCCCACTATATACAATACATCAGGGAAGGTTTCCTCAATACGACAATGCAGGATGCGGCAGGCGGTGAAAAGACCCACCGACAAGGGAGGTGTTATACCGCCTACGGCCAGGTTGGCCATCATGGCTACGCCGAAATGTACGGGATCCATGCCCATCGAGGTTACTATGGGGAAGAGAATTGGAGTTACCAAAATGATAATGCAAATGGTCTCCATAAAGCATCCCAATACCCACAGCAGCATGAAAAAGACTGCCAAAATCGCATAGGGATTGGTGGTAAGGCTCAAAAGAGCATCGGTAAAGATCTGCGGCACATTCTGAGTAGCCATGAGCCAACCAAAGGGGGTTGCCGAGGCAATGATAAAGAGAATGATTGCGGAGGTTACGACGCTTTCACTCGTAGCCTTTAAAAAGTCCTTGATGGTCATTTCTCGATATACAAAGACGGCCAACAAAAGCGCATATACGGCGGCGATCACCGAGGATTCGGTGGGAGTTAAAGTACCGGACAGAACTCCACCTATGATCATGATAGGCATGAAAAGGGGCAACAAGGCATCCAAAACAATCTTAATTCTGTCTGCGGAGGTATATATAATTTTGGTTCCTGCCCCAATGCCGCGATGCTTGGCAATCAGGCAGTTCATTAATATGAGCAAAAGGATGATAAAAAGTCCGGGACCTATTCCGGCAACGAACATATCGCCTACGGACACGCCCGTGGTCCCTGCATATATCACCATCACCAACGAGGGCGGGATCAATGTGGCCATCACACCGCCTCCGGCCAAAATGCCGGCGGTAATGCCGCGACCATAGCCCTGCTTGATCATTTCATCGCCCACTATTCCGCCTATGGCAGCCGTAGAGGCCACACCCGATCCGGATACTGCTCCGAAGAAGCCGCAGGTTACCAACGTGGCTGCGCCCAAGCCTCCGGGCACTCTTGAAACCAACATATTGGCAAGACGCATGAGACGAGGGGTTGAGCCGTAGGCCATGAGCGCACCTGCAAATATAAACATGGGCAGCGCCATCATGGAATAGGAACGGGCTCCGTCCACCATACGACCTACAATCACCATGGGATCGGGATAGCCCTGATATAAAAGGAAAGCCATGGAACTCATGCCGATGCAAAAGGCTACGGGAATTCCGGATATAAGTCCCAAAGCCAGCACAATAAAGATGATTACAACGGGATCCATATCACTTAGCCTCCTTGGCTACAGCATCTTTTTCAGATTCTCCGCCCTTAAAACGATTGATCAGGCGCAAAACCAGATATACGGCCGAGAGCAGCATGGAAAAAGCAAAAACAATGTAATTGATGGCAAGCGGCAGCTTCATGGCAGGAGACATAGTATAGAGATTGCCCATTATGAGCGGCCAGCAATAAAACACCAATGCGACACAAAATACCGCACAAAGAAGATCGCCTGCGGCGAATACCAATTGCGGAAGTTTTCCTGGCAACAAGTCCACAAAAAGCTCGATACGAGTATGGGCATTAAGGGAGGTTGCCAGTGCCGCACCTAAAAAAGTAATACAAACCATGCACATCGTGGATAGCTCCTCTACCCATTTGAAGGAGCTGTCGAAGACGTTACGGTTTACGACCTGAATGAATACCACCGCGGCCATCATCGCTATGGATATGGAACATACTAGCTTGACGGCAAGCTGGATCCTCGACAGCAATTTTTGCATGGTTACAATCTCCTTAACAAAAAGCCGTTAATCCTTCTGTGAAGAGCGGGCCAATTCGATCCAGCCCGGGTGCTCCTTTTCAAAGCGATCCCAAACCGGCTTTACGGCCTTACGGAAGGACTCCTTATCAACCTCGTTAACCTGCATTCCTTTCTTCTTAAGCTCAGCTATGAATTTGTCCTCGTCGGAAAGCTTAAGATCGGTGAGACGGGCAGAGGCTGCTTCCTCGTATATGATCTTCTGAGTATCGGCCGGGATCTTGTCAAACCATTTCTTGCTCACACCGAAAACGCAGTTGTCATACATATGACCGGTAAGCGACATATATTTTTGAACTTCGTTTAACGAGGAGGAGAGAATGTTGGCGGCAGGATTCTCCTGACCATTTACAGTACCCTGCTGCAAGGCGGTGAAGAGCTCGGAGAAAGGCATCATGATCACGTTGGCATCCAAGGCCTTGAACATCTGCACCTTCATGTCGTTTTCGTTGGTACGGAATTTAATACCCTTCATATCTTCAGGCTTGACTATGGGACGCTCGTTGTCGGTCATATGGCGATAGCCTGATTCCCAATAGGAAAGAACATATGCACCGTTAGGCTCGATGATCTCCTTGGCAAACTTTTCACCAAGCTTGCCGTTCCAAGCATTACGGGCACCCTCTAAGGAATCGAAGAGGAAGGGGATCAAAGTCACGTTGGCCGCTCCGTCGTAGCGCTCCCAGTATGACGACGACATGAGAATGCAGGACTCGAGAGTACCGGTATTCATCTGCTCGAGCATTTCAAGCTCTCCGCCTAAGGACGATGAATCATAAAGATTGACGGCAACCTTACCGCCCGTACGCTCCTCGACCTTTTGCTTAAACTGCCTTAAAGCCTCATTGACGGGGTGATTGGGACCTGCCACATCGCCGATATTCATGGTGAAATCAGCGTTTTTATTGACACCTGCGGCTGCTTTCTTTTGCATGACCGGTGCCTGCAAAGCAAAAGCGGCGGCTGAGCATGCCAATAATGCGGCTGCAGCAAGCATGGTTAATTTCTTCATACTTTTTCCTCTTCTTATGTAAGTTTTGCCAATATCGTTCCACTGAGTGGAACGATTATGCTAACTATAGAAAATGCACGGCCCTTTTTCCTCCGTCTTTTAATAAAATAATGATCAAGATCACAAAATTCTTTTTAATAAAACCTCGTAAAATATAAAAATGTCCCTGCATAAAATTGAAGACGGATAAATACGGAAAATATGGCCGACAGCAACAATATCAACCTGCTCAATAAAACATTCGACGTGATCGAGCTTTTGGCTGCGGCCGGACATGAAATGGGAGTCAGTGAAATAAGCCGCTCACTGTCCATGGTTAAAAGCGGCACCTTTCGCATTTTAAATACTCTGAAGGAACGCGATCTTATCTATCAAAACCCCGCCAACAAATGCTATGGCCTCGGGCTTAAGCTTTACTTTATAGGATCGGCGGCACAGGCGGGGTTACCTCTGTGCACGGTAGCCAAAAAATACCTTGATGCTCTAAGCCTTACCTTTGAGGAAAAATTCGAGCTTTGTATACCCTACGCTCAGGGCGCAGGGATCCCAAGCTGCATGACCGTCTCGGAGGGAAGTACTTTTTCCTCTTTGCACGGCACTCAAAGACCCATGCGTCCCATGCACGCCACCTCTGCCGGAAAATGCCTGTTGTCCTTTGCATCAGACTCCGAGGTTAAAAGCTATAAAGGATATGAGCTTGAAAGATTTACGGAAAAAACCGTTACCAGCTGGGAGGAATTGGATCTTCAAATGCAAAAGATCCGAGATCTGGGCTTTTGCGAATGCGACGGGGAATTCACACCGCACATCAAAGGACTGGCCGTACCCGTATATGATTCCATGCATTCACTGCTCGGTGCCCTAAGCGTGAGCGGCAACGACATGCATATAAACAAGCTTGACATGACGGAGCTCGTGAATGCTTTGCAAAGAGCGGCGCGGAATATAGGAAAAAATTTCTGAAGGTCTCGACTAAGATTTTGATTCAAGATCAATCGCCAATTTTTTGATGAGCGCCAAATTTGACGATCTCGGAATGCAATCGTTTATTTGTTCGACCGCTTCCCAAGAGTCAAAATACAGATCATGAGCGGAGGCAGAGTCTTGTGCTCCGTTTGCTACAACACTCGGCATCAGGCTTTGCAAAAATTCGTAAAACTCTTGCGGATTGGAGTCGTATTTTTCGTGAAAATCGTATGCAAGTCTTTCTTTATCATTATTGTTGCAATTAAATCTGTTGAACAGAGCATGCTCCAGATTGCAGGACATAAAAAAAACATAAAACGGAACTTTGTAACGTCGATAGGATAAAGCCGAGCAACGTCTGTAAAGCGTTTTGATATTTATCTTTTTTTTATCGTTTCTAGTTTCGATCTTCTCCTTGGAGCAATGGCTTATGCTTCGCTCAGCGTATCGAGGCTTTTTGAGATCCGGATCTTCTTTTATTCTTTCCTTGTCAAGATAGATCCCGTCCAGATCCGTAAGCAAAAATACAGCTACAAAATCGCTGATCTTAAGCTTGCTCTCGTGCAAATGCTTTTTAAAAATTTCATTGACCACCTTAACAACATCATCTGATTTATGATCGAGATGATCGGGGATCTTGGATGTTATGTCACCGTGCACCACAAAGGTCTTGACCGACAATTCCTTTAATAAAGCGCTTATCGGACCTGCCAAAGCAGTATCATCCGAAGGTCCTTCTAAGATCATCAGTACCGCTTTCATATAGGATCGGCATGTCCTGCTTTATACAGATTAAAAGCGATCCTTGATTTATCCGTACTCTCATACAAAGGATCCTTTTGTCCGCCGAGCTGTAGTTCTCTGATATATAAATCACGAATATTGTTATTGCTTTTAATTCCTTTGGCTCTGACGTAGCGGTTAGTAGGATTTACGCTCGTAAAGCACAAATATTTTTTATCAAGTAATTCGAGCGGTCTTAGGTTGTGCGAGGTAAAGAAAAATTGCCCCTTTCCTTTCTCTGCTATGACTGACAGCAGATCTCCCAAAAGATATTCGAAGATCCCGGCATCCAGTTCATCAATTACCGCTGTTACGTCCGATCGGTTAAAGACGGCAATGATGAGCTGCAAAATACTTATTAGTTTTTTTATACCGTTTGACTCAAATTCCAGCGGCACCTTTACGGATTTACGCAACGAGTAAACCTCGATATTGCATACCTCCTGCCCCTTAGCGTCAGTTGAAACATTCTTTTCACACAATTGCACGTTAAGTCCCGGAATTAAACTTTCGAGCACATTATTTAGCGATGCCACCGCCTGTTCAATAATTTTTGCCTGCTCAAGCGGGATCTGCACTTTCGATAAAAGCGGCAAAATCATTGTGCCCACCGCAGTATTTATTTCCTCTCCGTTATCCGATCTCTTCTCCAAAAGTCCCATGCTCATACTCATAAGACCGAAATCCAAAATATTTTGATCTTTCGTGGTGATCACACAAAGACCGGTCAGTGCGTAAAGCTTTAAAGCGTTCAACACGCTCTTAAAAAAATCGTTATCAACTTTAAAAAGCACTGCCATGACGCGATCGTTAAAAATCGCTGACACGGCTGAATTCTGAGCTAAATATTTAATATTACTCAGTTCCTCATCAATATGAGGTGATCTGTTTCTAAGATCCCTATCCTTGAATAAATATAAGGGTGCGTATGGATTCTTTTGAGAGGTGTCGATGAGGACGTTTTGGCGCAAAAACTTAGCATTTTCCTTGCAACTAATCTTTATAACCTCATCAAAAATCTTGACCTGTTCGCGGCTTTCGTTGTCATCAAGTGAGATCTTTTCCTGTCCGGTTATTTTAAAGGCATAATCCGCATGCACCACAACATAAGGCTTTTCCGCCTGCTTCTTGTCCTTAACCCTTAAAACGAAGGAAAAAACAAGTTCGGCATATTCCTTACCGTAGCTTATGGCATGCACAAAACGGTCGGGGATTCTAAGCCCCGACATTACACACTTAAGAAGCTGACAGGCCTCAACCACCGCGGTTTTTCCCGATCCGTTCTGACCGTATAATCCGAGGATACTGGGGCTTTCTTCAGAGAACTCCAGATCAGCTATCCTTCCGTATTCCACGTTTTTAAAATTTTTTAGCGATATTCCCGTAATTCTTGAAAAATTCGACATAGCAATGATCAGACTGAAGGAATTGATGGATCTAACTCATAATTGTTTGAGATTTTTGTGCTTTTCTAAGTCATTTCCTAAATATTTTTCTTATAGACTGATAGTTATATTTCAAAACCGCTGTTTTGTTTTCTTTTAACCCAAATATCTGCGATCTGACACAAATTGTATCAATTTATATATTCACAATGCTATTTTTTTGTGTTTGAGGTAAAAAAAGTAAATGCTGAGAACACATTTATGATAAAAGAAGAGATCCCCCGCATTCCTGCGAGGGAGAGATAGAGGTGAAAAGCCTATTACTTGACACGCTTTACAAAGATGGTGGCCAAGGGAGGAAGATCCAGCACTATGGAATGGAACTGGTTCTGCCATGAAATATTCGAGGCCTCGATATTTTGCGACAGCGCATCATATCCCGATCCCCAATATTTCTTGTCGTCCGTATTGAGCACCACCTGATATGTACCGGGTTTAGGCACACCCAAGCGATAAGCTATATACGGAACGGGGGTCATATTCGAAACCGCTATGATCTCGTCATCACCATCCGGAAGCGTTCTCAGCATGGCAAAAATGCTGTGCTCGGAGTCGGTAACATCAAGCCAAGTAAAGGCTTTGGGATCATAATCGTTCTGCCACAGGCAGGGATCGCCCGTATACAGCTTGTTCAGATCGCGTACAAGATCCTGAATTCCCTGATGCTTTTCATATCTTAAAAGCCACCAATCAAGCTGGGCATCTACATTCCATTCCGAGCCCTGACCGAATTCACTGCCCATGAAATTAAGCTTCTTTCCGGGATGGGCATACTGGAAGCCTAAATAGGCACGCAGATTGGCTGCCTGCTGCCATTCGTCACCCGGCATTTTATACAAAAGTGAATGCTTGCCGTGCGTTACCTCATCATGGGAAATGGAAAGCACGAAATTCTCGTTATAGGCATAGATCATGGAAAACGACATCTCGCCGTGGTGATACTTTCTAAAGAAAGGATCGGTTTCCATGTACTGAAGCGAATCGTGCATCCAACCCATATTCCATTTAAAGCCAAAGCCCAAACCGCCCGTGTAGGTAGGACGCGATACTCCGGTAAAGGCGGTGGATTCCTCAGCTATGGTCATAGCTGCAGGGTAATTGCGGTAAACCTCTTCATTGAACCACTTAAGGAAGCTTACGGCCTCATAGTTTATATTGCCACCGTCAACGTTGGGTACCCATTCGCCGTCCTTTCGCGAATAATCCCAATAAAGCATGGAGGCCACGGCATCGACACGCAGACCGTCGACATGATAGTAATCAAGCCAAATAAGAGCCGAGGCAATGAGGAAACGACGGACGGTATCACGTCCGAAATCATAGATGAGTGAATTCCAATCCGGATGCCAGCCGCGACGAGGATCCTCATACTCATATACACAGGTTCCGTCAAAACGGGCCAAACCGAAGGCATCGGTAGGGAAATGAGCTGGAACCCAATCTAAGATCACACCGATCCCGTTTTGGTGCAGAGTATCCACGAAGAATTTAAAATCATCGGGAGTACCGTAACGGCTGGTAGGTGCAAAAAGTCCCGTAGGCTGATATCCCCAGGAACCGGTAAATGGATGCTCCATTACCGGCATAAGCTCCACATGGGTATACCCCATTTGCTTGACGTAGGCGCTAAGCTCCTTGGCTAGCTCACGGTAAGTCAAAGGCTTATCTCCCTCGCCGTGCTTCCAAGATCCCAAATGCAACTCGTAGGTGGTAATGGGCCGCTTGAGCTTGTCGTTTAACTGTGAACGACGCCACTTCTCATCATGCCAAACATAGCTTTTTTGATCGGTTACTACGGAGGCAAAGGATGGATATTGCTCATGGGCAAATCCTACCGGATCAGCCTTATGCGGCAGACGGTTCCCGTTGGGATCTTTGATCTCGAATTTATATCTTTGTCCTGCTGTGATCCCGGGCACAAAGAGCACCCAATGCCCCATGAGCGATCGTGCCATGGGATGACGACGTCCGTCCCAAAAGTTAAAATCACCGATCACCGATACGCAGGTCGCCGAGGGAGCATAGACTGCAAATTTGACGCCCTTTACCTTTACTCCGTCAACCTCAATCTCAATAAGCTGTGCACCCAAGGTCTTATAGATATTGGCCGGAGTTTCATTCATGGTGGAAAGGCCGTAGAAAGCCTCGTCCCTAAATTGATAAGGGTCAATAAAATCGACTACGGAGTCGTCATAGGCGATCTTAAATTGATAGTGCACCGCTTCCTTTAAGGCCGGAAGCTCCTTTACAAATAGACCGTTGCCGGCATCATCGAGCGTACACAGCTTCTTTTTATCCTTTAAACAAAAGACATCGACGCTACGGGCTCTGGGCAGATAGGCACGCAGTACGTATCCGCCTCCGTTTAAAGGCTGTAATCCCAACTCCTCGAAGGGTTTGGTCAATTTCGCTGCATTTAAATCATCGATCAGCATTTTTATCTCCTCGATTGCATCAGGATCTATTGCGGGCCGCTGTCATGGCCTGCGTAAGAGTTTTTACATTCGGATCGTCAAATATTTCATTAAGATTGCGTGTAAGCTTTCTTCTCCAATTAGGATACTCGTGCAAGGTCCCTGGAACATTGACGGGTTTCTCAACTCCGATCCAATCTTCAAGCTGCGACGAGCACAAAAGACAGCTCGTCATACAAAAATGTCTTTGCAAGCTGAGCGCAAGCTCAAATGAGAATGAGGTGTCGGCGGCATTGCCCTTGATCTTAGGATCAAGAGTACCGAAATAACGCATGGAGTCGAACATACGTTGCTTGGCATAAGAGCGATCTTTTGCTAAATTCTGCGCCTCCTCCTCGGTATAGATCCCCATCTTAAGACCGTCTGTCAGATCACGCTCGTTCCACCAACCCTTAAGCGTAGGCATATCATGAGTGGTGAGAGCCGCCATAGCTTTTTGCGGATAATCGCAGGGGGCGATGAAGCCGCCGTCGGGAGCTCGTTCATATAAAAAGATCTTGTAGGACAAAGCTCCGCATGAGGACAAGGCATCGCGCAGAGCCTGCGGGATGGTGCCCAGATCCTCAGCTATGATCACGCATTTATGGCGCCACGACTCAAGACATATCAATCCCAAGAGATCGTGCATGTCGGAATTAACATAGACGCCGTCCGAGGCTTTATTTCCTTCCCGAACCCACCAAAGACGGTTAAGTCCAGCCGCATGATCGATACGTAAGGCGCCGCAGGATCGCATATTGCATCGATAAAGATCTATCACGGCCTTATATCCGGTCTGCTTAAGCTGTGCAGGATCCATAGGCACCAATCCCCAAACCTGTCCTAATGGTCCCAGAGGATCGGGCGGAGCTCCGATCGAGGCCTCAGTACGGTAAATGCCGTCATGATCAGCCCATACGTCGCAGGATCCGGCCGAAACACCCACCGCCAAATCGCGATATATGCCTACGCTCATTTGTTTTAGGCGTGAGACCTCATAGGCCTCGTCGAGCTGCTCCTGAGCTATGAACTGCAAATAGCAGTAAAAACGTACCGAGGATGCATGCTCGTTACGCCACACCTCGACAAATGGAGAATCAGCTCTTTGTAATTCTCGCGGGAAGGCCTGCCAGCCGGACGCCTCCGTACCGGCTTTGAAAAGATCCTCCTGTATGGCTCCGTAGGTGGCCATATCCAGAAGCTCGTTTCCACCTTTTTCTATGAAATCCAAAAATTTACGTCCGCGTATTGAGCGTTTGTCATCCACGCGGCAATGGGTAAAGATCAAACGCATAATCTTAAGCTTAAGCTCGATCACAGCATGCCAATCTACATACTCTCGCTCACGCAGAGCCTTAAGCGCTTTTTGGAAGGAGGGCGATGCCACCGCCTCACATGCCTCCTTGCAGTTTACAAACTCTGGGATCGAAGGCACGCTGATGTAGGCGATATTAAGCCACAGTCTGGATGAGGGAGAATAAGGAGAGCAATTGCAGGGATCTGGGGAGGCGGGATAGCCTGCATGCATGGGATTTAATCCTACAAATTGCCCACCGCAGGCGGACACATCTCCCAAAAGCTCCTTAAGATCAGCAAAATCACCTATGCCCCAATTGTTTTTTGAGCGCAATGCATAAAGCTGCACGCTCACTCCCCACATTTTTTTATGCATTGCCTCTGCGGGAGCATAGGTTTTTGACGGCACTCTTATGAAAAGCAGGCGTCTTGAATTAAAAATTCTGTATCCGTCCGTCACCACACAGGAAAAATGATGGTAGCCGTAGGGAATTTTCAGATCTCTGGGAATAATGAAACGCCTTAAATCGTACTCCTGATCGTCAAGAGTAAAGTAGTCAGCAATTTCGATCTCCAATAAAGGCTCGGCTACGGTGTGACGGGTACCGTCTTCAAATTCGAAGCTCCAGGTAATAACCGCACTCTCCCGTATATCCGAGCGCGTACGTATAAATATGAAAGGAAGATCCTCATCATTTAGGATCTCACAGGGATCAAGCATATCTGAGCAAAGCTGGGAAAGTCTTTTTTTCTTTAAGGCGTCCACTTTGCCCTCATCCTCAACAGGCCAGCCCAAAAGTCGCAGGGTATCCTCCCTGCACGCATCCGAAATCGAAATTTTGTTGCCGCATACATCCTCATAGGATGATGCGATACCGTTTTCATCAGCTATTTTCTGAATTATCGTTGGATTTGACATTATATTTGGCGTTTAAATTCTCTAAAAGAGACTGTAGCTCGTATAAAAAAGCAAAATTATCCGATGTATACATTCATTATACGGAAGTTAAGATTGTCTTTTTACGGCACGGTACGCATTTTGCCAAGCTCCTCAAAAAATGATGATGAAACAATTTTTCACATAGCATTTGACATATCGTTAACAAATAGCCTCATTACAGAGCACAATTTGTCCTACCCCGCACTCCCATGCGTATTACCAAAGCGAGAAATCATTGCACAAAAACATATCCAATCTTGACTTTTTTACAATCTGGAGTAAATTATTAGGCGTTTTCTAACCACTGTTACGTTTTATAAACGGGTGAATTCTTTATGACTATTAAAGTTGGTATTAACGGCTTCGGCCGCATCGGCCGTTTCGTTTTCCGTGCTTCCGTTGCTCGTCCTGAGCTCGGCATTCAGGTTGTTGGCATCAATGATCTGCTCCCTCCTGAGTACATGAGCTATATGCTTCGCTACGACACCATGCACGGTCCCTTCCAGGGCAAGGTTGAAGTCAAGGACGGCAATCTGGTAGTCAACGGCAACACCATCCGCATCACCGCTGAAAAAGATCCTGCCAACCTCAAGTGGGGTGACATCGGTGCTGACTACGTTGTCGAGTCCACCGGCTTCTTCCTCAAGGACGAGCTTGCTCGCAAACACATCCAGGCAGGTGCCAAGCGTGTCGTCATGTCCGCTCCCTCCAAGGATTCCACCCCGATGTTCGTCGTCGGTGTAAACGACAAGACCTATGCCGGTCAGGACATCGTTTCCAACGCTTCCTGCACCACCAACTGCTTGGCTCCTTTGGCTAAGGTTATCAATGATAACTTCGGCATCAAGGAAGGTTTGATGACCACCGTTCACTCCACCACCGCCACTCAGCGTACCGTTGACGGTCCTTCCCTGAAGGATTGGCGCGGCGGTCGCGGCGCAGCCGGTAACATCATCCCTTCCACCACCGGTGCTGCCAAGGCAGTAGGTAAGGTTATCCCTTCCTTAAACGGTAAGCTCACCGGCATGTCCATCCGTGTTCCTACTTTGGACGTTTCCGTAGTTGACTTGACCTGCACCCTCGAGAAGTCTGCCACCTACGAAGAGATCTGCAATGCCATCAAGGAAGCCGTTGCCGGCCCTATGAAGGGTGTTATGGATTACACCGACGAGATGATCGTTTCCTCCGACATTCTGAACAACACCCACACCTCCATCTTTGATGAGAAAGCCGGTATTGCTCTGAATGATCACTTCGTCAAGCTCGTTTCTTGGTATGACAACGAGATCGGCTATTCTAACAAGGTTCTTGAGCTCATCAAGTCCATGGAAGAGCAGCACCCCATTGTTAAGTAATTTAATTAAGTAATTTTACTTAACCGTTAAGAAGGCGCCGTAGGGCGCCTTCTTATTTGTCCGCATTTCTTTTCCGAGATCAATGCTTCATTCCCTGCATATTAAGATCTGTCTGATCGACGGCATCTTGGATCTTTTATCCCCTCCTAAATAGACTGTTTTTCTCTCCATCCGAGCTTGATGCTCAAATCCTTTGCACATTTTTTTATACGCTCGGCATATTCCTCAAGTCTATCATCCGTAAATTGTGTGCTCAGTCCCTGTGCCGAGAGCGCTCCTGCAAGCACCGATCCAGTTCCCCAAACCGGGGCAGAAACACTGCGACCGCCGAACTCATTTTCTCCGTTTCCAAGTGACCAGCCCTGTTTCCTTATTTTGCTAAGCTCGTCTTTGAGCTTGGCTGCAGAGGTGATCGATGTATCCGTGACCTTTGTATAATCAAGAGAAGGAATGAGACGCATACGCACGTGCAGAGGCTGAAAGGCCAAAAGACATTTCCCTATTCCGTCTCGCACCAAAGACAATTTGCCGCCGGCCTTGGATCTTATGCTCACGCTGCAATGCGGATTTGACAGCTTGATAAGATAATAGCCTTCATCCTCATCCATGATCCCGAAATTCAGTGCTATACAATCTATACTTTCAAGTAGCGGTCGCATGGCATCAGTGACTATCTCTCTTAGATCAAGTTTGGCTGAGGCCAGTTGTCCAAGCTCAATCACCCTCACCCACAGCTGATATGATCCATCCGCCTTTTGACGAATTAGACGTTGCCTTTCCATCTCCGACAGCAGTACGTACACACTGCTTTTGGGGATCCCGCTTAAGCTTGCCAGATCGTTTACATTCAGCGCATCATACGCACTGATAAGTCCCATAAGCTTTAAACAGCGGTTTAAAGCTGGTACCCGCGATTTTTCATTAGTTTCGTTATTCATAACAGCTCATCAGTCGATCTTCCCCCCAAAAAAACGGGCATCAGGATAATATACCTGCTGCCCGTCAAAGCTACGCAAAGTCCGTACTAGGAGCGATAGTCGGCAGCATGCTCAAGCACCTTGGTAATGAAGGGGCCGTCCATTACCACAAAATGTCCCTCGGTTTTATCATCGGTTACGAGATGATCCACCAATACGGGAATATCCTCGCGCTTAGCTCCGAGTTCTTCAAAATTAAGCGGGAGATCCGCACTCTTCCACAGAGCACGCAAGGCGGCGATACCGGCTTTGGCGGTACGCTCCGGATGTGCAAAATCAACACTTATGCCGAATACACGGTTTGCAAATTGAGCAAAACGCATAATATCGTGATCCATCACGCATTCCATCCAGGCGGGCATCACTACCGCAAGCCCCGCACCGTGAGCGCAATCGTAGAAAGCCGAGAGCTCCTGTTCGATTCGATGTGAGCCCCAATCCTGCTCACGATCTACTCCGCATATATTGTTGTGAGCCATGGTTGAAGCCCACATGATATTAGCCCTGGCCTCATAATCCTCAGGATCCTTCATTACGCGAGGGATCATAGCCACCATGGTACGCAAAACCCCCTCGCACAAGCCGTCCGTAAGCTCAACGTCCTTGGTATTCGTAAAATAGCGCTCCATCACATGACACATGATGTCACAGGCGCCGCAGGCCGTCTGATAGGCCGGCAGAGTTTTCGTAAACTCCGGGTTCATGATCGCAAAGTCGGGAACGTTGCACTGGCAGTTGCACCCCTTCTTCTTGACAACTCCGTTGACAACCTTATTGATCACACAGGAATTCGAGCCCTCGGATCCTGCCGCAGCCAAGGTAAGCACGCATCCTAAAGTCAGGGAATCCTCGGGAACAACTCCGCCCATGTGGAAATCCCAGAAATCTCCGTCGTATTTGACACCGTTGCATATGGCCTTCGCCGAGTCTATGACACTGCCGCCGCCTACGGCCAAAACCGTATCCACCTTCTCTTTGCGGCAAAGCTCAATACCCTCATACACCAGCTCGGCACGGGGATTAGGCAACACTCCGCCCAATCTTATGTGCTCGATCCCAACCTCATCCAAAGACTTTTCAACACAATCAATAAGTCCCGATTTTAAAGCACTGCCGCCGCCGAAATGTATTAATACCTTGGTTGCACCGTGTTTTTTACAGATCTTACCGGTATCCTTTTCAACGCCGCGGCCAAAATAAAAGTCCGTAGGACGACAAAAATTAAAATTATTCATATATAACCTCTTATTAAAGCTCGGCCTTTATAGCCTCGATCATGGCTGCGTATTCTTCCTCGGCAAGAGTTTTCTTGGGAATATCGTCGGTAAAGGGTCCACCCCATTGTAGCCCCTCTGCATATTTGGGAACTATGTGCACATGCAGATGCGGCACCAGATCGCCGTATATTGCATAATTAATTTTATCGGGGGCATAGATCTTGTTTAAAGCCTGCGACACTCTTCTTAAATCGCCGAAAAATGCGGCATTTTCCTCGGGGCTTAATGCACTCAAATCAGTTTTATGCTCGTTTAATTTGAGTACGCAACGTCCGAGATGTTTTTGATCTCTGTTCAAATACAGGGTGGATACGCTCAATTTGCATATCTCTATCATTAAAGAGCGTCTTTTCTCTTTGTCTTCACAGTAAAAGCATTCACAGGTCATTTTTCAATCTCCAAAATTTCAGTTGAGTAATCCGGCCCAACGGGGCAAAGCAAGAGATAGCTCAGGCACGTAGGTTACGAGCATGAGGCCTGCAACCGTTGCTAGGAAGAAAGGCAACAGACGTTTGGTTGCAGCCTCTATTGAAACCTTGCTTATCGAGCATCCTACGAACAGAGCCGCTCCCACGGGAGGAGTGGTAATTCCCACGCATAGATTGAACATCATGATGATGCCGAAGTGTACGGGAGAGATCCCAAGCTCGATGGCTATGGGCAAAAAGATGGGCGTAAATATAAGCAGGGCCGGGGTCAGATCCATAAACATTCCAACCACCAGCAAAATTGCGTTCATAAGCAACAGAATGAGGAAGGTGCTGTGGGTGAACCCCAAAATGGTCTCGGATATTAGTTTGGGCAACTGAATATATGCCAGCACATAGGACATAACCGTAGAGCAGCCGATCAAGAAGAGCACCATGGAGCTTATAAGAATGGTATCCTTGGCCATCTCCGTCAGTACCCTGATATTAAGTTGCTTGTAAAGCCCAGACAAGATCAGAGCATATACCACGGCTGAACAGGCCGCCTCGGTTGCAGTATATATACCGCCTATGATGCCGCCTATTACAACCACAATCATAGCCATGGAGGGGAAGGCACGCCATATGACGTTTATTACCTTACTGAAGGATAATTTGATTTCTGGATTTTTTCCGGCCCACTGCGGATGTATTTTAAGATAGATCGCAACTACGATCATGGAACACAAGCCCATGATGATCCCAGGCAGATATCCTGCAAGGAACAGGGCGCCGATGGAGGTACCGCCTGAAACCACCGAATACACAATCATGCCGTTTGAAGGCGGGATTATCTGTCCCGTAGGTCCCGAGGCAATGTTGGCGGCGGTAAATAAGGGGATGTCCATCCCGGCCTTTTTGGCCTCGGGAAGCAAGGTCTTTCCAACGGCCGCAACCGCAGCAACGGCAGATCCGGACACCGATCCGAAAAGCATGTTGGCAACCACGTTTACATGAGATATGGATCCTGGGATCTTACCCACAAAAAGATATGCAAAATCCACAAGACGTCTGGCGATACCGCCGTGATTCATGATGTTTCCGGCCATAATGAAAAGCGGCACGGCCAAAAGCGAAAATGAATCTATGCCGTTTACCATTTTTTGACCTGCAGTTGACAGCGCCACATGAAAAGGCATGGCCGAGAGCAGAATGAGGGCTGAGGAAACGCCGATGGAAATGGCAATTGGTACGCCGATGATCATCAGGAAGGCAAAGGCACCTACTAAATATAAGCCTAGTACGGGATCCATATTATTGAGCCTCCGTTTTGTTTTCTATGTGAGTGCCCGTGGCAAAGAAATCTATCAAATTCAAAACCATATATATGACTATACAGAATGCGCTGATGGGCAGAATACTGTAGAACCATCCCATGGGGATCCCAAGCGAGGGAGAGGGCTGCGAGAGAGTACGCGTGATAAGACGCTGACTGCCGTACATCATGACCGCCACGGCAAAAACAGCAATGAGTACATAGGTAAGTACGATCACGGCTCCTTGGATCTTAGGGGGAAGACGATCACGTATCGAGGTCACGCACAGATGTCCGTTGCAACCGAACATATAAGCACCGCCTAAAAATGTCATCCATACCATCAAAAAGCGGGCGGCCTCATCGGTAAAGGTACTGGGAGATCCCAAGGCATAGCGCGAAAAAACCTGCCAGCTGACGTCTACGACCAGCATTACCATGATCGCCACACACAAACCGAATAGGGCTTTATCGAGTATGCATCGGATCAAACTTACAATTTGCATGCAAAATCCTCCTGCAGGCGGCTTGCGCCGCCTTGCTACTAAGTTGGAAGAAAACTAAGATCGGCTGCTATTTAATAGCCTGAATAGCCTTGATAAGCTCGACACGATCGCTCTTTTTGAGCTCTTCGTTCAGAATTGAGGAGGTTTTTTCGGCAAAGGGCTTGGGATCGATCATATTCACATGGATCCCAAGCTTCTCGGCTTCCTTATAAAGCTCTTCCAGAGTATCGTCGTACATCTTCATCTGGAAATCGCGAGCATATTCTGAAGCCTCACGTATCCACTGCTGCTCCTGCTCTGACAAAGATGAGAAGGTATCGGCAGACATGATCACTACGTTAGGTGGCATGGAGTGCATATCCTGATTCCAATACGGGGCAACCTCGAAATGACGTGATTGTACGTAGTATTCAAAATTATTCTCAGCCCCGTCTATAACTCCCTGCTGCAAAGCTGAATACACCTCGGAGGAGGACATGGGAGTGGGCTGACCGCCCAAAAGCTTTACCGTATTGATGGACATTGGGGATTCGGGAACGCGCATCTTCAAGCCGTCCAAATCGGCAGGAGAGTTGATGGCCTTCTTAGCATAGAAGCTGCGCGGTCCGCAGGTCTCAAACCACAAGCCCAAAAAGCCCTTATCCAAGGTCGCATCCAGCAAATATTTATGTGCTACGTCCGATTTAATAAATTTTTTCACATGCTCGTAATCACGGAAAAGATATGGAATATTGGTGGTGGCATACGGTGCATAGAAGTTTTCAATCAGCTGTCCGCCCACCATAGAGATATCGACGGCACCGTTTAAAACCTGCTCGGCAACCTCTCGCTCTCCACCCAATTGTCCGTTTGCGAAGACGGAAACCGAAAGCTCACCGTTTGAAAGCTCCGAAAGCTTTTTTCCAAATTCCTTAAATGACAGATCGGTGGCCTGATCTTCAACATGAGAATGCGCCGCCTTTAAGGTTCTAGCCTGAGCCATATTACTAAGAGCTAAGCATAAGGCGCCGGCGGCTACGCATACAGCTATGTACGAAAATTTCATAACGTTCTCCTTTTTTTTCATTTATCTGTATTTGTAGTTTAGTGTATGCATATGCCTTATTTATCCGATCTAAGTCACATTTTATATTTTAATATAACTTTTTCTAGTATTATATAATACTCGATTTTTCAGTCTGTTAGTAAAAATTTACCCTTTTAACAGCCTTCCAAAATAGAATTGAAATCGTTTTAAAACAGCTAACATACAGTCAAGGAACATAAAAAAAACTATGAATAATTGGGAAAAATGGAAGAGTGCACTCTTGGCACTTTAAGAGTCTTCGACGTGATGTGTCCGGTTTGCACTGAAATATGCGTCGAGGCGAATATGTGTAATATTATGTGTTCTAAAAATCGAAATTTATGCCATTAAATGGCTTGTTTTCGCGGTCTTATACATTATAATTTACCTAAAAGGTAATTTTAGGTTAGCGTCAATGATCATCTCCTACAAGAATAATAAAATTAAGAAAATATGTGAGGACGCACAGCGGGCAGAAAAATATTTAGGTTCTGACGGTGCTCGCAAGTTAAAAATCAGACTTGTTGAGCTTCAAGCATTCCCCTTGGAAATATTACTTAGAGACAGAGTGGGCGGGTGTCATAAATTGACCGGCGATCGTAAAGGACAAATTGCGATGAGCTTGAACGAACCTTTTAGATTAATTTTTATTGTCAAAAAAATTGACACAGCCACAATTATAGAAGTTTCATTAGACTATCACAAAAAATGAGGAGGAAAATATGAACAGAAGTAAGAAAACCATTGCCATACCTCCTGCAGAAGTGATTAGGGAATACCTTGAATCACGCGGTATGACCCAGAAAGAATTGGCTATCAGAATGGGTACAAGTGAAAAAAATCTCAGCCTGCTTATGAATGAAAAAGCACCGCTTACCCCGGAGACAGCGGAAAAACTTGAGATGGTGTTTAATGTGCCCGTTGCAACTTGGTTAAAACTAGAAAGCTTATATAGAGCTGATTTACAAAAAATAAAATCAGAGCAACAAAATGAGGCCGATGAAGATCTTGCTGCAAAAATTGACTACAGTGCTTTAGTAGCGCTGGGCTGGGTTCAAAAGACAAGAAGGCTTTCTGAACGCATATACAATCTTCGCAAATTTTTCGAAATAGCCAGTCTGGCTACCCTCATAACAGATAAATTTACCGAAAACGTTGCCTTTAGAAAACTTAGAAATACTGATAAATCGGATCTTTTGGCTTTGGCATGGTGTCAAAAGGCCAAAGTTGAAGCCCGAAATCAGGAGCTTGAGAAACTGGATCTCACAAAGCTCAAATCAAAACTAGATCCACTAAAAAAAGCAGCAGCTGCGGCAAAACCTGATATTAACGCCATGCAGGAGATTCTAAAAGATTGCGGCATTGCTATGATTATTTTGCCTCAGCTTAAAGGATCAGGAATTCACGGAGCTTCGTTTGCTACTGGTAAGAATGTTGTTCTGGGGTTGACGGACAGAAGAAAAACAGCAGATATATTTTGCTTTAGTTTCTTCCATGAGCTGGGCCATGTGTTAAGAGAGGATTTTTACCGTTGCGGTAGTTTAACTAAGGAGGATGAAGAGGAAGCCGATAAATTTGCTACGGATCTTTTAATTTCGCCTAGAGATTTTGATGACTTCACTCAAAAATCAGATTTTTCAAATGAGGCAATACAGGCATTTGCAAAACATGAAAATGTTGATGCGGGTGTGATTGTAGGAAGGCTTCAAAAAGAAGGATTTATCGATTACAACATGCATAATGATCTCAAACATCAATTTCAACTTTGATGCAAAATTAGTCGATAAATAAAACGTTAGGGCGGGCAAATAATCTTTGCCCGCAGGCAATTAGGTAGACGGATAACTGCTTTATACAATTTGACCGTGCTACAGCCCCAAAATCGCCTTTTCAAGCGAATCCGCTCCGGCATCCGGTGCAAAGGGTACGGGTTTTCTGGTAGTATCGCCAGCGGCATTTTTGTCTACTCCTACCCCCTGATCTGTATTGGTCACAGAGCATGCATTATCTACGTAACGGATCTTGTCACGACGCACCGGCAACAGATTCATTCCGCTTACACGACAGTCGTCGGCAATGATATTGCCGTTTTTATTGAAGTTTACAAATTTGATGCCGTCGGGACGCTTAAGCTCCAAAGAATCAACGCCGCGATTTTTCAGATAGGCACCGTATACGCGCATGGCACCTGAAGATCCGAAAAGTCCGGTGGATTTGTTATTGTCAAATCCCACCCACGTGGAGACCACCTCATCGTTGTCGATCCCGACGGACCAGGTGTCTCGATTGTCATTGGTGGTACCGGTTTTGGTGGCGATCTTAATGTTCGGAAACATTCTGCCTATACGTGAGCCGGTTCCACTTTGAGTAGCCTCCTCCATAACGTACAAGGTAAGGTAGGTGTCACGAGGATCCAGCTTTCTTTCCTTACGGGAGGCAGTACGCTCATAAACCACTTTCCCGTCCTTTACAACCGTGCGCAAGGTAGTGAGATCGGTATAGACACCGTCGGTTGCAAGCGAGGAATAAACGGCATTCACCTCATACGGAGTAAGTTCCACCGTTCCGAGCAGCATCGAAGGATACAATGGGAGATCACGCTTGATCCCAACCAAACGCATGGTGTCGGCCACATGATTTAAGCCAACACGCATACCTATCTTGACAGTGGGAACATTCAGGGAATGCGCCATGGCGTAGTGCACGGGAATGGGACCGCGATATCTCTTATCGTCGTTCTTAGGCTGCCATATTTGCCCGGACGAGAGCTTGATCGACAGAGGAGAGTCGTCTATAAGCGTTCCCAAATGTATACCGTTTGAGAATGCCGTGAGATATACAAGAGGCTTTATGATGGATCCTACCTGTCTGCGACCTTCAAGAACACGGTTAAAACCTGCATATTTTGGTGTACGGGAGCCCACCACCGCCGATACCTCTGCCGTACGCCAGGAGCTTACCACCATGGCGGCCTCAAGTCCTGAGATCTTACGCTCGCTTTCGATGGTATTAAGCTCATTCATAACCGCCTGCTCGGCAGCCTGCTGCGCCTGGGGATCCAAGGAGGTAAAGATCCTGATCCCGTTTCCGGACAAAAAATCGTTGCCGAAGCGGGTTGCAATCTCCTGCTTCAAAACACCCATAAAGGCAGGAGTTTTTGAATAGCTCATGCTACCGCGACGTATGACATTCAGAGGTCTTGCCTTATATTGAGCGTATTCAGCATCAGAGAGAAAACCGCGCTCGTGCATAACGGCCAACACCGTATTGCGGCGATCGAGCGTTTTTTCGGGGTTGCGCCAGGGATCATACAAAGAGGGACCCTTGATGATGCCCACCAGCAATGCCATCTGATCCTGCGTAAGCTCGGAAACAGGCACTCCGAAATAAAAGTACGACGCCAAACCGAAGCCGTAGACACCGGCATTTCCGTTTTGCCCCAAATAGATCTCGTTAAGATACGCCTCTAGGATCTGATCCTTGCTGTAGCGGTGATTCATGATGAGCGCCATGATGATCTCTTTGAATTTACGGGAATAACTGCGCTCTGAATTTAAGAAATAATTTTTTACCAGCTGTTGCGTGATGGTGGATCCGCCCTGCACCACGTGACCTGCAAAGAAGTTTTTAACCGCCGCACGTATTACGGCCAAAAAATTTACTCCCCAATTGGTATAAAAGGAACGATCCTCAATTTGAATAAGCGTATTGATAAGCGTCTTAGGCACGCTGTCCAATTCCAGAAAAATACGATCCTCTTTGGGATCGATCCTGTTTATACGATCAAGCAACACCGGATCCATGCGTACATATCCGAGTTCACTGCGTGTGTCGGCATTGAAGATCTTCTGTACACGCTGATCCTGAAATTGTACCAACAACGCTGCTTTGTCTTCCTTGGCATCGGGAAATTCAAAGGGACGCTTGATGAGAACAATGCGTCCGTTCTTTTCAGATACGGCAAATTCTCCGGGCTTTGAAGGGTTTTGGACCTTGCGATATTTCAAAAGCTCAAGCTCATAAAGCATCTGCTTTAGAGAAAGCTTTTGATCTGGATATAGCTCCAGAGGTCTTGAATACACTACGGCAGGTAATACCCAGCGATCATCAACCTCAAATTTTGAAAATACAACGGAGTCAAAATAAACAAATAAGAGCCCAAGTACCGCCAGTCCCGCTAATGAAAGCTTAAGCATAAGCATGTAAAAAGCGCGGCTAAAACGGCGGTGATGTGGCTCCTTAGGAGCTTTGTTGTTATTTTCAGGATCCGGATCACGAGCCGTCTCAGAATGGCTGTATCCCTCGGAACCCTTGTTTTTTAAATTTGTACCCTCATCAGCGTGAGCCGAGCCGGAGCTTTTCTTCTGTCCCTCGGGATCGTCTGCCGAAAAATCCATGAATTTGTTCATGGAGCTGTTGTAATCGTCTGAATTATGCAATCTTTTTTGATCGCCTGAATTGTCGATATTCATAATGCTCGGTTATTGTGCGTTATACGGCAAAAAAACATAAATGCGCAGGTACAAATTTCTGCACAACAAAACAGAATAATAACCATCACTTTTTCTAGGTTTGCAAAGTGATTTTGTATTCTTATAAACTTCCTAAATAGTGCATTTATTTTAGCGATCTTTTGTTCCTCTTGCTAACTGCTTAGCACTTCGAGCCCAAAGCATCATTACTAGCCAGCCTGACATAATCTCTACGCAGAGTTTTGAAAAAAATATGAGACAGCGAGACCACGGAATTCCATTCACTTCGGTACAGAAAGAACTCCTTATCACCCACGCAAAATGCCATTGAGATCTGTTTTTTTATTTCATCTTTTCAAAAAAATTTAATTTGACCGAAATTTTACAAATTTTGTACTTGTAACTTCAGAAAGCATCTTGCATAATCCTGCGAATTAAAAATGCGATGGAGATCCATCGCTGTGATTTAAATTCATCTTTCTTTTTGCGTTTTTTTCGCGAAACAGGATGTAATTTCAATTTTGAGCGTCAGCGCAGAAAAGACATTGCATGAAAATCCTATGATATACGAAGGATGAAAGTACCCGGCTTTGCCGTTAAAAGTTGCATGTAGCAGCTAAGGATATTGATCATGTTAAACGATGACAAACCCGCAAATCTTTCCAATGAAGCCATGAGCCCATTAGTAATAGCAGGTGTCAAGCCTTATGAACCCAAGCCCGGCGAAGAGTACATGAATGAGGCTCAGAAGGAACACTTCCGCAAGATCCTTACCGCTTGGCGTGATCAGCTGCGTTCTGAGGTTGACCGTACTGTAGGTCATATGAAAAATGAGGCGGCTAATTTCCCCGATCCTCTTGATCGTGCCTCTCAGGAAGAGGAATTCGCTCTTGAGCTGCGTACTCGTGATCGTGAACGTAAGCTTATTAAGAAGATCGAAAAAACCATTGCCAAAATCGATAAGGACGAGTTCGGATATTGTGAGCAATGCGGTGAAGAGATCGGCATCAAACGTCTTGAGGCCCGCCCTACCGCTGATCTTTGTGTAGATTGCAAGGCCTTGGCCGAGATCAAGGAAAAGCAGCTTGAGGGCTGATTTTCATTTGCTACAAAAACCCGCCTCTGCGGGTTTTTTCTTTTTAATAGCTTGTTCTGTTAAAAAAAATCTCTTATGTATGTAACGCGCTTTGCTCCCACCCCAAGCGGTCCTTTGCATTTTGGATCATTGATCACCCTTACCGGAGCTTACTTAAGAGCCCGTTCACAAAAAGGACGTTTTTTAATTCGTATCGAGGATCTGGATACGGACAGATGTCCGAAGGCCAACACAGAAACCGTTTTGCATCAAATTGAAGTCTTGGGTTTTGATCATGACGGCGACATACTGTACCAAAGCCAAAATATTGCCCGCTACGAGCAAAGATTAAAAGAACTCCGTGAAAATGGATTGACCTTTAATTGCTATTGCTCCCGCGAAATGCTGAGAAAAAGGCCCTGCAACTGTCTGGATACAAAATTACCCTCCTCAAATATTTATTCCGTACGCTTGAGTATTTGTGACTACGTGGATAAGGGCTTTTCCGATCTGCTCCAAGGTTTTGTAAATTTTCGCGGCTATTCCTCCTATGGTGAGCAGTACATGATCCTAAAAAGACGCGACGGGATCTTCTCGTATAATTTTGCCTGCGTAACGGATGACATAGACTCCGGTATAACCGAAGTTGTACGCGGCAGAGATCTTATCGACGTTACCGTCCCGCAAATGGCTCTTTACAAAGCCTTTAATGCTCCCTGTCCGAAATTTATGCACTTACCCTTGGCTCTTACTGCCGACGGACGCAAGCTCTCCAAGCAAAATAAGGCTTCCTCCGTAACGGATACGATGAGTCCTCAGGAGGCCTTAAAAAAAGCCTTGCAATTTCTGGGACAGGATACTGACTTCATAAGAAATGGAATGAGCTGTGAGGCCATTTTGCATACGGCTTCCTTAAATTTTTGTATAGAAAAAATACCGCTACACTCCGCAGTATATTGAAGTCCGTACTATCGTCTTTTGACACTTTGGAGTTTTCCTTGCTGTGTTATAATTCAGCTCGTTCTTCCGAAATTTAAGCTAAGAGATAACGCAAAAAAGCGAAGACTGAATGCAATTGGACGCATAGGAAGCAGTCGTTTCGGACCATAACCTTTTCTAATGCTCAATACGGCGCAGTCGCCTGAGGGCTGATAAGATATTTAGCAGAGGTAAGCAAAATTAACTTCCCGCAAAAGGATCTTTTGAAGATCCTAAAACAGAATAAAATCCTGACGGAAAAAAAAGGATCGGCCAAGCTGGTATTGACCAATAAACAGCATAACATCCAGCAAAAAGATATTCCCTATCAAGCAATACGCGTCATACGCGGACTGCTCAAGGCCGGATACAAGGCCTATCTCGTAGGAGGATGCATTCGTGATCTCCTAAGCGGAAAGGCGCCTAAGGATTTTGACGTATCAACAAACGCCACTCCCGAGCAGGTCCATCGTATTTTTCGCAATTCCCGCATCATCGGAAGGCGCTTTAAAATAGTACATGTCGTTTTCGGTCGCGAGATCATAGAAGTAACCACCTTCCGTACCAACAGCGAGAGTAAACGCGACAGCGTAAGACACCAAACCTCAGACACGGGCATGCTCGTCCGCGACAACGTCTACGGTAAATCTCTGGAGGAGGACGCCGAGCGTCGGGACTTTACCATCAATGCCGTTTATTACGATTTCAAGACCCAGGAGCTCATAGATTTCCATGCGGGGATCTACGATTTAACCAATCAGGTCATCGATATAATCGGTGATCCCAAGGTGCGTTATCTCGAAGATCCGGTGCGCATAATTCGAGCTCTGCGCTTTGCCGCTAAATTGGGTTTTAAACTGTCAAAGCGTACGGCAGATCCCATTGCTGAAATGGCTCCGTCTCTTCAGCAGGTATCCAACGCCCGTATGTTCGAGGAGGTCAACAAGCTCTTTTTAACTGGACACGGCTTAGAGAGCTTCAAGATCCTGCGCGAATACGGGATCTTTTCGATACTTTTTCCGGGACTTGACGAATACCTCGACAATCCGGTATTCAATTCCTTTGTGGAATATGCCCTGCAAAGCTCAGATGAGCGTTACAAAGCCCAAAAACGCAATATGCCGCACTTTTTATATGCCGTCATTTTATGGGCTAAATTTCAAAATGAATTGTTCCGCTTAGCCGATCTTAATGACAGCGTCGCAAATGCCGCTTCATTACGAGAGCTTGCCGACATAGCCTGTCCTAAGATCCTACGTACGCAAAACTCAGTCACCGCAATTCCCATGAGTATATCCGAATCCATACGCTCCATGTGGTCCTTGCAGTTGCAGTTGCTGGAAACAGAAGATCCGCAGGCGGTGAGTGACGTCGCATCCCGTCAGCTTTTCCGCGGTGGCTTTGACATCTTCAGATTACGTGCCCGCTTTGAGCCCTATCTTGAGCCTTATGTTAAGTTCTGGCAGCCGTATTATGATGAAAGTGCGGCCAAATCGCGCGAGCGTAATTTAAAGCGTGAGGCTCAAAGAGCGCTCGAGGAGGCGGCATCGGAAGACTTTCTTTATGAAGAGAGCCCCTATGCCAAGAGCCCTGGATTTGTGGCCGAGCAGGAAACTGCACAGAATAAAGAGCCTCGCAAAAGCCAACGTAGAAGACGTCGTGAGAATGATGAGCTCATGGCTCAGGCCGATGCCGTTTTTAAGGAGCTCACAAGCTCTACTCGCAATAAAGATCCTCAAGACCTATCATTGGACAATAAATCGACTGCTGAGAATGATATTCCTCAGGCACAAGATGAGAATGCTGAGGATGTGGAGCGTCAAAACCGTTTGGCCCGTGCCCGCGCTTGGCGCGCATCCATGAATCTTGAGCCCTGATATGGCAATTGCATTAATTTCTCTTGGATCCAATATGGGAGAGAGCGAAAATATTATCAAGGGCTCTCTTAAAGCTTTGTCTGAGCTTGATGATTGCAGGCTTATAAGAAAATCGTCCTTATATCGCACTGCCCCGTGGGGGTATAAAGATCAGGACGATTTCATAAATGCAGCCTGCATGCTTGAAACCTCGCTTTCCCCTTTGGATCTGCTTATAAAAATGCAAAGGATAGAGCTTGAATTTCACCGCGAGCGTCACTTCAAATACGGTCCTCGCACGCTCGATCTCGATCTTATTGCCTTTGGTGAAGAAGTCATAAACACCAAAGAGCTTACTTTGCCGCATGAGCACATGCACGAGCGCGCTTTCGTGCTCATTCCTCTAAACGAGATCGCTCCCGATTTTAAGGTTGCTCCATCATATAAAAAAATAAGCGAATTCAAAGACGCCCTTTCAAGTCATGATTTAAAGGAAGTAATACGCCTTGGCTAAAAATAACGAGATCTTACCGCGCCTTATCGTGGGACTTGGAAATTCCGGTGCACAGTATGCACACACCCGCCACAACGTGGGAGTAGATTTTTTGACTCTGCTTGCCGATGCATATCACATCAATATGCAGCCCGAGTCAAAATTTCAGGGGATCACGGGACGCGGTACAATTGAAGGATATGATGTTAGACTGCTCTTTCCCACCACCTTTATGAACGAAAGCGGACGTAGCGTAGCATCGCTGTGTACCTTCTTTAAAATTGCTCCCGATGAGATCCTGGTGGTTCACGATGATCTCGATCTCAAGCCCGGACATATGAAATTGAAGTCAGGCGGTGGTTTTGCCGGACACAACGGGTTAAAAAGTATAGGAGCCTGTCTTGGCAATACACAGAATTTCTTGCGCCTGCGAATTGGAATAGGAATGCCACCCTCGCACGACGTGATCAGTTGGGTTTTAGGACGTTGCAACGGCGATGATGCTGAGGATGTGTCACAAGCCTATGACTGTGCTCTTTCAGGCATAAACACTCTTTACACACAAGGCTTGCAAAAAGCCACCTGCCTCATTAACGGCTTTAAGCCGGGGATCGGGGCATAACTTTATACTACAGAGGAAAATATGGGTTTTAATTGCGGTATAGTCGGCTTGCCAAACGTTGGCAAATCAACTCTTTTTAATGCTCTGACCAAGGCTGGTATTGCAGCAGAAAATTTCCCATTTTGCACCATTGATCCGAACACCGGCATAGTCCCCGTTCCAGATGAGCGCCTGAATAAAATCGCATCCATAGTACACCCTGCGAAAATAGTTCCTACCTCCATGGAATTCGTAGATATTGCGGGCTTAGTCAAAGGGGCATCCAAGGGAGAGGGGCTTGGCAACCAATTTCTTATGAATATTCGTGAAACCGACGCCATTGCTCATGTAGTACGTTGCTTTGACGATGACAACGTGATCCATGTCAGCGGCAAGGTCAATCCTAGCGAAGACATTGAGATCATTTCCACGGAGCTTGCCCTGTCGGATCTAGAGATTTGCGATAAAGCTCTGCAACGTCTGACCAAACGTGCGCGCACCGGCGGTGACAAGGAAGCATTGGCTCAAGTGGTAGCACTTGAAAAATGTAAACCTGCGCTTGAGGAAGGCAAAAATTTGCGTGAGGTGGAATTCACGAAAGCCGATCTGGAAGCTTTAAAAAATTATAATTTCCTGACTCTAAAGCCAGTGATGTACATTGCCAACGTATCGGAGGACGGATTTGAAAATAATCCCTATCTCGACGAGGTCAAAGCCCTTGCGGAAAAAGAAGGCTCCGTAGTAGTTCCGGTTTCTGCAGCCGTGGAAGCAGATCTTGCATCCATGGATGATGCTGATCGTCAAGAATTCATGGACAGCATGGGGATCACCGAACCCGGACTCAACCGCGTGATCCGCGCCGGCTATAAACTTTTAGGCCTGCAGACCTTCTTTACCGCAGGTCCCAAAGAAGTTCGAGCATGGACGGTAAAAGTCGGCGCAACCGCCCCCCAAGCCGCCGGAAAAATCCACTCTGATTTTGAACGCGGGTTTATTCGCGCTCAAACCATAGCCTACGATGACTACATCAAATATAACGGCGAACAGGGTGCCAAGGAAGCAGGTAAACTGCGGTCGGAAGGAAAAGATTATATAGTTAAGGACGGAGATCTGTTCGAATTCCTATTTAACGTGTGATCAACACAATCACCGTTTCTAATCCCGGATAAATTTTTATAAATATTGAAATAACCCTACCAAAGTTCCGGGATTAAATTGCCTGGCATGAACATTACCGCTTGATTTATTACAAATAAAATCATTTTTAGAATTAAACATAATATAAACTTAAAATTATTAAATAAGAAATGCATTTTGAGGATATTAGATTAAATGCTATCCATCATTATTCCGACCATGCAAAAAGATACGGATGTTTTACACAAACTTTTGGAGGAACTGGATATCGATGATAATGTAGCAGAGATCATAGTTATAGATAATTCCACAGTTGGATTTGACCATAACTATAAAAAAGTAAAGGTTTTCGTTCAAAATAGGAACCTATTTGTTAATCCAGCTTGGAACCTTGGAATAAAACTATCATCTTCCGATATAAAGTTCTTTGGAATCTTAAACGACGATATTATTTTTCCTAGAAATTTATTCAAGGCAGTAAACAAATTTCTTGAGACATCAAACGAAAAGGTGGGGCTTATTGGGATAGATTGTATAGATAATACGCCTAAAAAAGAATTTGATACCTACCCCGAAGATTCAAATTTAAAATTTGAATCAATCGATAAACTCAGTGGATTTTGGGGATCTGCTTTTTTTGGAGATAAACAGCATTACTTTGAAATTCCAAATGAAATTAAAATTTTCTACGGAGACCATTTCCTGTTCAGGCGTAACCAACAAGCAGGTAGAAAAAATTTCAAGATCACTAATATTAAAGTTAAGCACTTGGAATCTTTAACCTCACACAGTTCCAGTTTTATGCAAAAACTGTTTAAATCGGACAGAAAATACTGCATAAAATATAACGGTGTAGAACATCAAAATCTCAGCTTTATACAAAGAATGCTATCTTTAACTTATTATCACGAGCATTATGTGTTTTGCTTTTTGGGATTAAAATTGAAGATTAAGTACCACAAGGTATCAAAAGTGTAATAATTATTTTAAGAACAATGGCTGATAATAGTTTAAATAAAGTTAGTTATGACTTTAATTCTGTGAGTAAAAAACGCATTTTAGTTCATGTACACCTTTTCTATTTGGAAATGTGGCAAGAAATACAGAGTTGTCTTAAAAATCTCGATAAATTACATCTTAAGTGGGATTTATACGTTACTTTAGTCAACAAAGATGAATGCAACCACATTATTAAAATCAAAGAAATCATTCAGGCTTTTAAGCCGGATGCTGTTGTGTTAACCGTTGCAAACAGAGGTTATGATGTAGGACCTTTTATTGAAATTCTAAATCACGTTGATCTTCACAATTACGATTTGGTATTTAAGTTACATTCAAAACGTAATGTCAACCCACTGACCACCTTAGGTAATTTTTACGACGTTTCGGGACCTAAGTGGCGTGTCTTCTTGCTATCTTTCATCTGCTCACAAGATAAACTTAAGAAGTTACTAAAGGCTTTCAACACAGATCCTTATTTGGGTATGACAGCATCCTATAACCTCATCATCCCTTTCAGAAAACACGGTAAATACAATGAATGGGTATTGCAAGAATGTCATAAATTATTTAAACAACTCAATATCAACCCAAGACCCGAAAAAAAATTCAAATATGTAGCAGGAACTATGTTTGCTGTACGCGCCGAAATCTTGCAAAAAATTAAGGAATTAAAGCTAGATATCAATTCTTTTTCCCCCCCAGATAGAAAAAATGAAAGAGATCTAGCTCATGTACTTGAACGTTTTATGGGATGGATTGTCACATCAATTTCAGCCATAGAAAACAACTTACCAACAAAAAATGATAGTGAGGTATTTTTTAAAATAAAGGATGAATTTACATGTCCTTTCAAACGCTACACCGATTTTCCTGCTTTTATATCTAGACACCATCTTCTAGTACATATACTTCGTTTTATTCTGAGACGAGAATATGATAGCAATCAAAATCTAATAAGGATCAAGGTTTTAAAAATCCCACTTGTAAAATATAAAATACACAAACCGTAGCTTAATTTTATTCAAAATAAGACAATTATACATAAGATGTTGTTCTTTACATAGAATGTCATTCAACATTGATCTTTACATAAAAATTTTGAAGATGCAGAAATAAAACAAATAACATCTTATTATAAAACACTAGCTAAAAGGTTTTTCAACGTCAAAAAAACAATCTAATATTGTTAGGTATCTGATAACAGATATGTATATTTTATAATATACAATATATAACATATTTAAATAATACAAAATATACAATAATTTATTAGCATTTAATCACTATTTTCTGACTTGTTATGTAAATCAACTAGCATCAAAATTATAAATAAAAGCCCCCAAATATAATTAAAATGTATAATAAATTCATAAAATGATTTAATATCATTCACAACAGGCACTTCGTGCAATACCATTAAAGTAAAATATGCAATCAAAGCAATTGTTATACAATTTATAAACATTTTTTTAGAAAATGTATGATATTTATCAGCTAAATATAAACTTGAAAATAAAAAACTTTCAATAATGATAAGATTATTTATAAAATATATACTTGGAACATATTCTATTGCTATAGTAGAAATTATAGAAGACAAAATAGCAAGTCCCAAACAAATAAGTAGCTTTTGAGAATTTGATAATTTTTTAGATTTTTTTACTTCTTTCAAAAATTCATTTCTTTCTTTGATCTTTATCTTTTTTATTACTTCAAATTTTCTTACTTTTGATTTTTTTAATTTAAAACCATTTCTTAATTTTTCATTTGTCACTTTTTTCCTCTTGTGATAATAGCATTTGTGTTTAAACATAAACACCTTTACTACTCTTTCATCTGATTTTATATATATAAAATTGTGACTGCGGTCTATATTAATTAAATATTAGACCGGCAGTATGTAAAAAATGCATCAATCAGCTGTCACAATAAACAGATCTCCACGGATCTGCTCCAACACCAACTCACATCCTGACGAATTAATATTTCCAAAGAGGGATGAAGACGGGCTGGCTCCCATACAGACCATACGAGCGTCAAGCTTCTTTGAAATACGGGGGATCTCCTCATCTATGCGTCCTGCCACCACATGCGTGCATTTAGGGTTGATGTCATGCTTTTTCGCAAACTCCTCAACGATTCGGTGATGCAGATCCACGCGCTCGGGCATACCGCTACCGGCAATTTTAGAGAGCGATACGTCTCCTGCCATCAAACCGTGATTCAGGTAGGGAACGCAATTTACGATATGTACTTCACCGTTGAAATGCTCTGCCAACATCTTAGCGGCATTTACAAGCTTGTCATCCAAAGATTCGGGACGGGAGCTCTCCTCAAGATCAGCAGCCACCAGCACTGTTTTACCAAGAACGCTTTGGCTGTTGACATCATTTACCACCAGCAGAGGCACGCGACATTTCTTCATGATCCCGCTGTCGACCGGACTTATGAAAAGATCCTTGATCGTATTACGCTTATTGGCCGAAATTACCGCCAATACATAGTCACCGTTATTGCATTCGTCGGCAAAGCCTTGAGCCACATCCTTATCAAAAATGATCTTTAAATTAAAGTTTTTGATAGCCGGATATTTGCGCCTTAAAAGCTCGAATTCACCCCTTATGCGCGATTTCATATCCTCTTCGTTACCGTCCTTCCACTCATTGATTATTCTGACGGCGGTAACATCAATGCTCGGCTCAAAATGTGCGTACTGTGCGGCTCTGGCAATCGCCGGCTGTAATTCACCCGGCTTTAAAAGTACCGCAAATTTGTTGTTAGCTGCCGACATATGTCCTCCCTTAATGATTTCTTCATGAAGTCTGCTAAGCAAGGCTTCATTTAATCGAATTCATCTTACGTGTTTGATTGTTTTTTGTTTTAAAAAGAAGATTGCACTCTTTCCTTCATACTACATTACAACGACGGCGGTAAAGTCTGACCAAAATTTGCACGAATTGCGTTATAACTCAAATTTTTATAAAGGATCAGCACCGAGCTGTCTTATATTCGCAGAGCTTTACTGCACCAAGCTTGCCTGTTTCCTGTATGTAAACCCGCCGTCGCTCAAGAGATGTACAATCAGTGCTTAAAAGATTTAAACATAACAATCGGATAAATTTGATTTCGGACGAAATATATGACCGCTCGCACAATATCATGGAAGGATGCCGTATTTAGTATCACCAAACCTTCATACGGAAAGGAACTCTTGGCCGAGATAGGTTCCGTAACCGTTGCTCCGCACGATCTGATCGTACTTATAGGAGGCAACGGAAGCGGCAAAACTTCCGTCGCCCGAGCGTTTGCAGGTGATCTCAAGCTCAAATCCGGTGATGCCCCCCAAAACTATCATCCGGTTCTCGTTTCCTTTGAAAAGCAAATGCAGCTTTTTGAGGACGACTACAACATGCGTAATTCCGATTCCACCACCCAAAAGGAGGAGATCGGCATTACCGTAAGCGATCTTCTGGAAAATGCCGATCCTGCCATCAAGGACGAGGTAATAGAGGCTATGAATTTAAGGCTCCTGCTTGACAAGCCGCTGCGTCAGCTGTCGGGAGGAGAGGGACGTAAGGCTCTTTTAGCGCAGGCTTTATGCTCCAAGCCCAACCTTATGGTTCTCGATACTCCCTTCGATGCCTTGGATGTACAGACAAGAAAGAATCTTCTGAAGCTTATAAATGAGATCCATATTCGCTATGAGACACCCACGGTTCTCATCGTCAACCGTCCAAGCGAGATCCCGGACACTCTCACCAAGATGGGGATCATCACCGACTGCAGAGTAAGCAAGCTTGCCTCAAGAGAGGAAATAGAAAGCGATCCTGATGCCAAGGCACTCCTTGGCTATGCGGAGATGCCCAACGTCAGTCTGCCGCGCACTCCTGCCAAATTTGCCCTCAAGCAGATCCCAAGCGGTCCCATAGTACAGCTTCGCAATATTCATATTGAATACCAGCGTGTCATATTCGATCGTTTTAATTTTACGGTAAATCCCGGCGAGCATTGGCACATCATGGGACCGAACGGTGCCGGTAAATCAACGCTTCTGTCGCTCATCACCGGAGACAATCCGCTCGTATATGCCAACGATGTAACGGTATTCGGGATGAAGCGCGGCAGCGGTGAAAGCATATGGGACATAAAAAAATATTACGGTGCGGTTTCGGGAGCTCTCCATCTTGACTATAGGGTAAGCTCACCTGCAATAAACGTGATCCTCTCGGGCTTTTACGATTCCATAGGACTATATGCACATCCCGGGGATGATGAAATGTATGCAGCCCGTCAATGGCTGAAAATAGCGGGACTTGCTGATAAGGAGCATACCTCATTTAAAGCTTTATCCTTCGGACAACAACGCATGCTGCTTATCATACGTTCCATGGTTAAAACTCCGCCGTTACTCATATTGGATGAGCCGCTGCAGGGACTTGACGGCTTTGCCCGCGCGCAGGTCAAGGCCTTCATATCCTATATAATGCGCAACGGTAAAACCTCGGTGCTGTTCGTATCTCACCACGAGGAGGATATTCCCGAGGGCTTTACCAATCGCCTGAGCTTTATCCCAAGTAAGAACCGAGCCGGAGACTTCGACATAGTCCAGGAGAAGCTTTTACAAAAGATGTAAAGTCAAATCTTACATTTCCTTCTGTCATTCACATTTTTCAGAGATGAAACAAGCCCCGATCATCTTGATCGGGGCTTGTTTTATGCGTTGTCTAAAACTGCGCATTTTAGGATCACAAACTGCGGTTTAAGATCCCAATGCCGAGCCTAGTTCTCAATCAGTTGATACTGATGGATCTGCCCTGAGCCTTCACCACCTTCTTCAGACTGATATCGAGCTCGCCGTTTACAAAGGCGGCATTAATTTCCTTAGGATCTACATCATCAAAGCGGAACTGTCTTTGATAACTGCCCTCAGTACGTTCATGCATTACATAGCCGTGTTTGCCGTTTTCGTTCTTTTCAAATTTACGCTCGGCGCTGATGGTCAAAACCCCGTCGGTGAAATCTAGCTTAATGTCTTCCTTCTTAACCCCCGGCAAATCGGTCTTCAGCTGATAGTGATCACCCTTGTCAAGCACATCGGTATTCATCATCAGTGACTGATCCTCCTTGGGATCTGCAGGAGCAAAGAGATCAAAATCGGCAAGCGGACGACTGAAAAGATCCAAAATCGTAGGATTGTAATTGTGATTTACGCGCATAAGCTTATTTGAATTATTGTTTGACATATTAAACTCCCCCCGCCCTTGGGCGGAACTTTCTTACTGCCGAACCGGAAACTTATTGTTCCGACCTTGCAGCTTTTCAATTCATTCTTTCAACACCTCAGTAAATAAGGCTTAAAAGTCAGATTTAAAGAACTGAAAGGTCAGATGAGTTTTCTTATCATGAGCGTCGTCTGCTCTTTAAAAAAGCAAAATCGTCCCCAGTTGTTAAGTACTCTCCGCAAAAAAAGTTCCCCTTCCCTCTCCTTGCTCCCGTACAAAACTGCGCTCTTTTCCTCAATTTTCTTCTTTGCAAAAACCTACTGTTTTGCATTTTTTGCAAGACCTTTTATCTTGCATATAAGTTATATATTGAAATAATATTTCTTTAATTTTCAGTTTATTAATATTTTAAATTTATCTTTTTTGCAAAAGACACTTGCATTACAAAAATGTCGGATTATGATACTTTCATCACCGCTTGATACGGTTTCATTTTTTTATTATTTGCAAGGCAAAAGAGATGGCAGACGATCGTAATCACGTATATATATTCGATACCACTTTGCGCGACGGCGAGCAGGCTTTGATGCGTTCGCTCACTCCCGTCCAGAAGCTGCAGCTGGCCATGATGCTTGATGAGCTCGGAGTCGACGTCATCGAAGCAGGCTTTCCTATTTCTTCCCCCGGCGATTTAAAGTCGGTTCACGACATCGGTCATTCACTAAAGAATGCCGTATGCTGCGGACTCTCACGTACCGTTGAAAAAGATATAGATGCTGTAAACGAGGCTCTGCACGGACTTGATCATTTCCGTATTCATACCTTTGTCGCCACCTCCGACATCCATGTCAAGGACAAGTTGCACCGCAGCTTCGATGACATCATCGCCATGTGTGATCACCACGTGCGCTATGCCCGCAATTACACCGATGACGTGGAATTCTCCTGTGAGGATGCGGGACGTACTCCCATCGATCACCTCTGCCGCATAGTTGAAACTGCTATTAAGGCCGGAGCCACCACCGTCAATATTCCCGACACTGTGGGCTTTACCCTTCCCTATGAATTCGGCGGGATCATAAAAACCCTCTTCAACCGCGTCCCCAATATCGACAAGGCCCGCATCAGCGTGCACTGCCATAACGATCTGGGTATGGCAACTGCCAATTCCTTAACGGCAGTACAGGAGGGTGCACGTCAAATAGAGGTATGCATGAACGGTCTGGGTGAGCGTGCCGGCAACTGCTCGCTTGAGGAAGTGGTCATGACCATGAAGCTGCGCGAGAAATATATGGGCGGCGTCTATACCAACGTCGTCGCCGAAAACATCGCCCGTGCCTCACAAATGGTCGCTAACGTAACCAACGAGCCGGTTCCCTCCCACAAGGCCGTGGTAGGCTCCAATGCCTTTGCGCACAGCTCCGGCATTCATCAGGACGGCGTGCTCAAGAATAAGCAGACCTATGAGATCCTAACCCCCGAAAGCGTGGGCTTTAAGGAAAACAACATGCATATGACCGCCCGCTCCGGACGTCATATGATCAAGGCCGTGCTTGAAAAGCTCGGTTACAAGGAAGGTACCTACAACCTCGATGAGATCTATCAGCGTTTCCTAAAGCTTGCCGATCGCAAGGGCCAGGTCTTCGATTACGATCTCGAGGCTTTGATGTTTTTCACCAATGACAAGGAAGAGGAAAGTCAGTTTAAGCTCGACAATCTTTCTGTGATGTCGGGGGCCGACAATATCATCCCTACGGCCTCGGTAAGACTGCGCATAGGCAAACGTACCCGTACGGAATCAGGTACCGGCAACGGCCCCGTCGATGCGGTCTTCAATTGCATCAACCGCCTGACCGGGATCAAGCTGAAGCTTGAAAGCTTCCAGATCACCGCCAAGGGCTCGGGCATGAACGCTCAGGGTCAGGTTAATGTAGACGTGATCTTCGAGGGACGTCACTATTACGGCGTCGGGATCTCCACGGACGTGATCGAGGCTTCGGCCCTCTCGCTGATCTCAGCAAGCAACAGCATCTACCGTGCACAGATGATCGAACAGGAAAAAGAACAGGATCAAGGTAAAAAGGAGTAAATAATGAAATCCTACAATATTGCGGTTTTAGCAGGTGACGGCATAGGTCCCGAGGTAATGGCTGAGGCCGTAAAGGTTTTAAAGGCAACATCTGCAAAATTCGGTTTTACTTTAAATTTTAACGAAAAGTTGGCAGGCGGCTGTGCCATCGATGCATGCGGTACCCCTTTACCTGAGGATACCGTCAAGGTCTGTGAGGGATCCGACGCCATACTTTTCGGCTCTGTAGGCGGTCCCAAGTGGGATCATTTACCCACCGCCAAGCGCCCCGAGTCCGGAGCTCTGTTGCCGTTGCGCAAAAAATTCGGTCTTTATTGCAATTTCCGTCCTGCCAAAATCTACAGGGGACTGGGATCGCTCTCCCCCCTGCGTGCCGACATCTCCATGCGCGGCTTTGACATGCTGTGCGTACGCGAGCTTACGGGCGGTATATATTTCGGACAGCCCAAGGGACGAGAAGGCTCAGGCAGTGAAGAAAAAGCCTTCGATACCGAGATCTATCACCGCTTTGAGATTGAGCGCATAGCCAAGATCGCATTTGAGGCTGCAATGCTACGTCGCAAGAAAGTAACCTCAGTTGACAAATCCAACGTTTTGCAAAGCTCGGTTTTGTGGCGTGAAACGGTAAGTGAGGTAGCTAAGAGCTATCCTGAGGTAGAGCTCAATCACATCTATATCGACAATGCCACCATGCAGCTGGTGAAGGATCCCTCACAGTTTGACGTGCTGCTTTGCTCCAACATGTTCGGCGACATTTTGTCCGACGAGTGCGCCATGATCACAGGCTCCATGGGCATGCTTCCTTCGGCCTCGCTGGGAGAGGGCGGGTTCGGTCTCTATGAGCCGGCAGGCGGCAGTGCCCCCGACATTGCAGGAAAGGGTATTGCCAACCCCATAGCTCAGATCCTCTCGGGAGCTTTGATGCTACGCTACTCACTAAAGGAATATGCCGCGGCCGAGGCTATTGAAAACGCCGTATCCAAGGTACTGTCAGAGGGCAACCTCACCTCCGATCTGATGGAATCGGGAGCATCAAAGAACGCTCCCTTGTCCACCTCACAGATGGGCGATCTTATTGCCAGCACCGTCACCAAGGCCTAAGGATTAAAATCAGGAATAAAAAATGGGAAAAACTCTTTACGAGAAGGTATACGACAGTCACGTCGTATTCCGTCAGGAAGGCGAACTGCCTACTTTGTTTATAGATCGTCATCTCTGCCATGAGGTAACATCCCCTCAGGCCTTTGCCGGACTTGAGGCTCAGGGACGCAAGCTGCGCCATCCCGAGCTGACGCTTGCCACCATGGATCATGACATCTCCACTCGCGAGCAGACCATTGAAGCCTGCTCGGCCATGGCTCAGACTCAGATCCGTGCGCTTATCAACAATGCTGCAAAGTTCAACGTTACCCTTTTCGGACTTAACGATCCCAACCAAGGCATCGTGCATATAGTGGGTCCGCAGGTCGGTTTTACCCTGCCCGGCACCACCTTGGTATGCGGAGATTCTCATACTGCAACCCACGGAGCCTTCGGTGCTCTGGCCTTTGGGATCGGAACCTCCGAGGTTGAACACGTCATGGCAACTCAGACCTTAAAGCAGGCCAAGTACAAAACCATGAAGATTGAATGCACGGGACTTTTGCAAAAAGGTTGCAGTGCCAAGGATCTGATCCTGGCGATCATAGGAAAATTGACCACCGCCGGCGGTACCGGCTATGCTGTGGAATTTTCAGGCTCGGCCGTACGCGCCCTGTCCATGGACGGACGTATGACTCTGTCCAATATGGCCATTGAGTTCGGCGCCACCGTGGGTATGATCGCTCCCGACGAAACCACCTTTGAGTACATCAAAGGACGTCTGATGGCTCCCAAGGGAGATGAATTTGACAAGGCCGTAGCCTACTGGAAGACCTTGAAGTCGGATGACGATGCACACTTTGACAAGGTTGTGGAAATTGATGCCTCCTCCATCGAGCCGCAACTTACCTGGGGCACGAACCCCGGACAGGAATGTGCCTTCGGCGATACCGTTCCAGCTCCTGAGGATTTTTCCGATCCCATTGTTGCCAAATCTTGTCGCGACGCCCTTGAATATATTGATCTCAAGCCCGGTCAAAAGATTGCGGGTACTCCCGTCGATTACGTCTTCATAGGATCCTGCACCAACGGTCGTATTGAAGACTTCCGTGCCGCAGCACAAATATTAAAGGGCCGTCATATAGCCTCCAATATCAAACTTGCGATCGCCGTACCCGGAACTCAATGGGTTAAGGCTCAGGCAGAAAGAGAGGGGCTTGATAAGATCTTCACGGCGGCAGGCTTTGAATGGCGTCTGCCCGGTTGCTCCATGTGCTTGGCCATGAATGATGATCGTGCCCCTGCCGGTATGCGCGTAGCCTCAACGTCAAATCGTAATTTCGTCGGTCGTCAGGGAAAGGGCTCCCGTACTCATCTTATGAGTCCGGCTTCTGCCGCCGCCTGTGCCGTTAAAGGCTGTTTGGCCGACGTTCGTGAGTTTTTGGACTAAGGAGACATTATGGAAAAGTTCACCGTATATGAAGGCGTGGCCGTACCTCTTGACTCCGCCAATATCGATACCGATCAGATAATCCCCAAGCAGTTCCTGCTGGCAGTAAGCCGCAAGGGCTTCGGCAAACATTTGTTCCACGATTGGAGATACCTTGATGACGCCGAGACCAAATTGAATCCCGAATTCAATTTGAATAAGCCTGAATATCAGGGGGCAACTATTTTGGTCGCCCGTGATAATTTCGGTAACGGTTCATCCCGCGAGCATGCCCCCTGGGCTTTGATGGATTACGGCTTTAGAGCGGTGATCGCTCCGAGCTTTGCCTCCATCTTCAATAATAATTCCTTAGGAAACGGACTTTTACCGTTACGTCTTAAAGAAAGTGAGGTTGACGAGATCTTCAAGGTTTTGTCCGAGCACCCAGGAACTAAGATCAAAATATCCCTCGTGGATATGACCGTAGACTGCGGATCGCTTCACTTTACCTTTACACTTGACGAATTCAGACGTCATTGCCTGCTTGAAGGCTTGGATGCCGTATCTCTGACTCTCAAGCATGAGGATGAGATCGCTGCCTACGAAAAAAATCTTCCTGCCTGGGTTTTCCCCGATAAGAGCAAGCTCTAAGGCTTCATGAGAATTTGAAGAGGGGCGAATACATATTTCGTCCCTTTTTATTTTACCGTTAGATACTGCTCAGGCTATTGTCATCGATAATTGTTAGGCTTCTTCCTCTTCTTTTATGCATGGTACGATGTCAATTGCCCAAATTTCCAAGGGACACTATTTCGCACTCTTTGCCGACAAATCC